>SXGS01472019.1_pt1 | contig 58966 bp, 51 predicted proteins | sample 3174681 | NCBI WGS metagenome assembly SXGS01 (sample SAMN11356861, study PRJNA531348) | freshwater metagenome | isolation source: freshwater sample F1-80 | place: China: Fuxian Lake, Yuxi | collected 2017-12-25
ATAGCGTAATTTTTTCTTGGAACGCATAAGTTTCTGCCATCCATGTCCGGACACTGGCTCGAGATTCGTCATCGTAATATCGGCGCGCATCATATCCTGCACGAATGCCGTGTAGAGAATCGTCGGCGCATTGATCGCCTCGAAATAGTAGCGTCCATCAAGAAGTTTTGTTCGATACCCTTCTGGTAGTTTACTAGCGAGCTGTCTGAGTGTGGTGAATCCATTGTCATGTGGACCAGAACTTTCTACAAAAACAATCGTGTCACCTGCGCCAAGCTCTGTGCCATCAACGGGTTTTTTCCCGGCAGGCACGAGCCCAAACAACGCTCCTGCTATATCAAGCTTCCCCTCAGTAATTTTCCCTTTCAGTTGTGGAGTTTCGCCAGAAAAATACACACACTTCACCTGTCGACATCCCTCAACAAATCCATCCAGAAATCCGCGCATGAAGGTTGGGTTGAAGACGAGCTCCGGCGTGCTTGACGGAAGATACAGTGAAATAAGAACCGTCTGCATACCACTCGCTGCAGCATCATTGGTCATCACGGCAACGGTTTTGATACCGATGTTGTACCAGAATTTCTCAAGCTCTTCGTCGGTCATATCATCAGGCCGTGCGTCATCGGAGGTTCCAAGACCCTCAGGCAACAACGTCACCTGAAGCGACTCGGCATTTGCCTTCAAAAATGGCCTCAAATCAAGCGAAAACACATTCGCACTACTCCCAAAGCCAGACTCGGGAATGAATCCATACTCTTTTGCGAACTCCTGCGTCCGCTTTCCAGCTTCAATGAACGCCCGCTTCGCCTGATCCAGCACGTCGTAGTTTACGTGGTCGAATGAAGCTGATTTTTGCGAGTCTTGAGCCATAAAGTAGGTGAGGCAAGGCTTTTGTGGCCCCTATTGTATCAGGAAAATGATTATTCGAATAGTCAAATTCAGGAAAAATTCATAAAAATGCTACAAAAATTTCAGGAAAAGTTTAGAGATCGGTAATGTCAGCCACCTATACTCCAGACATGAACAACACCGCAATCTATCTCCACGCATGGAATCTCGTAACGATTACCAACCAGCGAATACTTAGCGTTATTCACAAAACATTCGGATCCTTCGAACGAGCATGGTATGAAATAACGCCATGGCAACTCGCACAGCTTTCCAAAAGAATCGACCTTATAGTGAGAAAGCAAAAAATACATCCAGAAAAAGAGTGGGAAAGATTTCAAAAAATACAGAATATTCGATTTATTACGCACGACAGCGCAGAATATCCATCGCAACTCGCTCAGCTGAGCAACTATCCATTTGGGCTCTATATAAAGGGAAATTATAATGCAGGCACCGCGGAAAAACGAAAAAATCTCAGCGTTGTAGGAACGCGGCAGCCATCACCCTATGGCATGGTGCAGACACAAAAAATAATCCAGCATCTTCGATGGTATCCAGTGACGATCGTAAGTGGACTCGCCGATGGAATTGATTCGATTGCACACGAAACGGCATTGCTCGAGCAGCTCGATACCTGGGCCGTTATCGGTCATGGACATCATGCGCTGCGTGAATCAAAGCACGACCTCGCACGGGCGATCATCGAAAATAATGGCTGTATCATGAGCGAATATCCACCAGGTACGCCGGCAGAAAAATTTCGGTTTCCAGAAAGAAACAGAATTATCGCGGGACTTTCGCCGGTCACGGTTGTAACAGAAGCACCAGAAAAATCAGGAGCGAACATTACCGCAAAAATCGCACGTGAAGAAAATCGCGAAGTCTTCGCACTCTGCGCGGACATTGATCGAGTGGATTGTCAGGGAAATTTGCAGCTCATCGAGTCGCATACAGCGACTCCCCTCACCTCGTATCAGGCGCTTATACATGGGCTACATCTGAGTCAGGGCTCAGAACCGCACGGTATTGAGCAGCAGCTCCCGCTCCAACACTTCACCAACGAAAATATGAATATTATTATGAGAGAAGTAAGTTACAAATCATCAATTTCTCCAACAGAACTCATCGAAAAAACGTCCATCAAAGATATTTCAGAAGTATTGCAAACACTCAGTCTTCTCGAAATAGAAGGGCTGATAGAGTCCGTAGGTGGTGAGTATAGGGCTACAGCACCTTGATAACTATATCGTAATATTTGTGGCCTGGAAAACTTCGTCCATCGTGGTGAGTCCTTGCAGCACCTTCAAGACACCATCTTCCTGCATCGTAATCATACCTTTTTTTCGCGCTGCCTCGAACAACTTCGGCCCACTCGCCTTCGCGAGAACAAGCTCCTGCAGCTCGGCATCAATCGACACCATTTCCGTAACGACCAGTCGTCCACGGTAGCCAGTCTTGCTGCATAGCTCACAGCCATGTGGAGCAGATAATTCGGCTGGCACCACGACAGATACGCCGGGCATGAACGTTGCCAGTGCACCCGTAGGCGCCTCAGCAGAGGTGTCCCTTGGGGGTAGTCCAGCCAGAATGGACTCAAATTTCACTTTCTCTTCAGGCGTGACCGGGCGCTTTTCAGCACAGACGCAGAGCTTTCGGACGAGACGCTGGGCGATAATGGTGTGGAGCGCAGGTCCAACGATAAACTCAGGTAGGCCCATATTCACCAGACGCGGAATGGACTCAATCGCACTATTTGTATGGAGCGTTGAGAGCATCACATGACCCGTGAGAGCAGCCTGTGCGGCGACGGTTGCCGTTTCGAGATCTCGGATTTCACCGATCATGACCGTGTCAGGATCCTGTCGTAAAATAGTACGAAGACCATCGGCAAAGTTGTATCCATGACCTTCGTCGATCTGACTCTGGGAGATACCAGAGATGTGATATTCAATAGGATCTTCAAGCGTAATAACTTTTGCCTCAGGCGTGTTAAACCGCCCAAGCAAGCCATACAGCGTGGTTGTCTTACCAGAGCCAGTTGGACCGGTAACGAGAATCATACCGTGGGAAAGTTCAGGAAGTTTTTCCATCTTGGCGAGATACGCACCCTGGAACCCCATTTCTGCGAAACTCAAGAATGACTTGCCGCTATCGAGCAGACGACAGACAAACGACTCGCCGTACTGAGTTGGAATCAGGGAGACACGAACATCAACTTTTCGCGCATTAATAACGAAATTATAACGTCCATCTTGCGGAGCGGTGGTGACATTCATCTTCATCTTACACTTATACTTCAGCTGATTAATGATGTTCAGGAAGATTTTTTTATCGAGTTCAAAAATCAAATGCAGCTCACCGTCGATACGGAAACGTACACGAGCTTTTGTTTCATCAGGTTCATAGTGAATATCAGATGCACCCGTTTTTATGGCACCAACTTCAAGTAAATTCAATGCCTCTTCAGCAGTAACGGTCTCGACACGCTTCTTCAAATCAGAGAGCATCTGGATTTCTTTTTCAAATGCAGCAACTCGTGACTCTTCAATATTGGTAACGATGTCCTGCTTGAGAACAGCCTGTTGTACATCATAGATGTGCACCGCCTCCTCTATCGAGTCGGCGGTGCACAAGTTCAACTCCACCTCGAGCCCCTGTGCCACCCATCGATCGATAATCGCCTTTGCACTCGCCTTCGCTGGATCAACTACTCCAACGCGCAGATGTTGTCCAAGTCGGAAAAACGGCATCAGTCCAGCAGAAACCGCCTCATCACGCGTCACCAACTTCAAAAGATCCGGATTGATCGGAATCTTCGACAAATTCACATAGAGCATCGCACTTTCTGCCGCACGCTTCATGACATCTTTCTCGTGAATCTCACGATTGATCCAGCCTAGTGCCTGTCCAACTTTCGGCGCCTCGCCATTGGCATTCACCGGCGCACCCCCAGTGCTCCCAGCACCGCCAGCTGACTGTTGCTGGAGATCTTTTACCGCAGATTGTATGTTTTGTTCAGCCATCCGGACATTGTACCATAAACCAGCTTCAAAGTCACGCAATCAACCCTCAATACATGTGCACTGACAGAAAAGTACACAAAGTCAGCTTCAATCAAAGCAAAAATACAAAAATATAAATGTTATATTTGTCAATTTAAAGTAGAATGGGTACACTCCATCACCGGCATATTTATTTTTTATACGCATGAATACAAGGGAGCCTCAGCCAAGAGTAGTGCCAGCACCCATACTCTCCATTCCCGGTCGAACTCCGGGCACCCAACCGGAAAATCCAGAAATAGATGTAGTAAGTCACGACATCCATACACTACTCATACAGAAGCTTTCGCAGATACCCAATGATCTTACAGGGAAGATCTTGACGGCATTGGAGTCGCTTAACAGGACATTTACCGACCTCAAATGCGGAGATCGAAATATGTTTGTAGGAATACTCAACGAGGCACGAAAAGGACGGATCCTAACATGGAGAAAGCCAATTATATTACACGATGAGCTCCTCAGGGTTACCAAAGAGTATGGGGCAAGTGCAGAAATAAAACTCGCAGTATCAGCACTTTTCAATTTGATGAAAAAGCTCGGTATTGATACGGAAAATCCAGATCATGCGGATAGTGAAAAAGATTTTGCAGATGATCTTTTTTTATATATCCGCGCAACGGATCCGTTGGGTACAAACATACTGAATCCGCAAGAGGAGATAGGCAGGAAAAATGCCATGGATCTAGGAAGGGAAAGCCAAATTATATTTAGCGGCGTAACCATTCATCTATCACCAATCCAAAATGGAAAAGTAAAAGCGAGAATGGAAGAACACTCCATACCAACCAGAGGTTACAGGGGGTCAGTAGTTGATTTTGAAATCCCAGAAGATAGACAATTTTATATTGGAAGGCCTCTAGTTATCTCGAAATTATTCGGGTATACAATCGATCCGCCAGTAGCAGTTGCCATGAATGTAACATGTACTCACCCTCAAATGTCGCGAGGAGCATGTATGGTTATCAGAAAGGGAAATGAATTATATGTGTATGACCGGGGAAGTAAAAATAAGGTAAAGATCTGTAGTCGGGAAATGGGAATAGATTACGAACCAGAAAGTCACATACTGGAAAACGGCAGCCTGGGTTACGGCGATTCGCAGATACTTGATCCGGATGAATTGGAAGCTATGCGCTCTTCACTGCTTCAACCAGAGCCTTCGCCTCATCGCTCGTAATGCCTTCAAGGCCAACAATATCCTTCTCGCCAAGGCCTTTAAGCTGTCCAACCTGGGTCAGGCCAGCAGCCTCAAGCTTCGCGACGATACCGGTTTCGATACCAAGTTCAGCAATTGTTTCAACAGATTTCTTTGGCATATCTTTTTCAGAAAGCTCAGAGAGATCTTTGATGTCCAGCTCCCAGCCAGTGAGAATCGACGCCAGTCGAACATTCTGACCCTGTTTGCCAATCGCGAGTGGACGCTGGTCAGTTGCGACATACACCGCCGCACGCTTTACGCCATTGTCGAGAATAATCTGGGAAATTTTTGCTGGAGAAAGTGCCGCACGAATGTAGTTCTCGGCATTTTCAGCGTACTGGATAATATCGATACGTTCATTATTGAGTTCATCCATAACGGCCTGAACACGAACACCTTTTTGACCAACACATGAGCCGATTGGATCAATCTTCGGATCAGTAGAGGTGACGGCAATCTTACATCGGACGCCTGCTTCCCGGGCAATCGCCTTCACCACGACAAGTCCAGACTTGACCTCAGGAATTTCGAGCTCCATGAGTTTCTGAACGAGCATCTTGTGTCGTCGGGAAATGAGAAGCTGTGGACCTTTAGTCGTCTTGATGACTTTATCGAGGTAAAGCTTCAAGCGCTGACCGCTGAAGTAACGCTCGCCAGGGATCTGTTCTTCCCGTGGAAGGATTGTCGTAATTTTACTATCGAGATTCACGTAGACATAGTCGCCATCAACTCGGTGAACAAGTGAGTTGATAAGTTCATTCTCACGGTCTTTGAAAATTTCGTACATAACATCTCGCTCCGCCTCCTGGATACGCTGGATGATAACCTGCTTCGCTGACTGCGCAGCAATACGCCCATAACCTACCGGAGTTACATCAATTCGAATTTCATCGCCAACTTTAGCACTTGGTTTATACTTCTTCGCGTCTTTGACGGAAATCTCGAGCTCATCATTTTCAATCTCTTTGGCAACCGTCTTCACGGCAAATACGGTAGCATTACCAGTATTGTCGTCGAGATCGACATCGACATTCATATCACGAGTTCCGTAATCTTTTTTGTAGGCAGCACGGATGGCAGCCTTGATAGTCTCGATAACTTTGTCCTTCGAGATACCTTTTTCATCACACAGTTGGGCAATCGCCGCGGCAAATGGGGTTTGCATAGATAGGGGGGTTACAGAAAAATCCCAGGATGAAGTTAATCACCCTGCGTACGTGCATACAATATCAAGAAAAAGCTGATACGTCAAGCTTTATTCCTTCCTTATCGCCTCAAAAGCCCAAGCTCATCCAGTACCCGAAACGCCATCGAGGCGCTATAGCCTCGGCTACACAGGAATCGGAAGAGCTTCTCATATCGCTTAGAGGACTCATATCTGGAAAGGGTCGGAAGTTTTTTTTCGGCAAGAGAGCGCGCTCCCCGATACTCCACGTCACCTGACTCACCATCGGTTGTGCGCCCAGCACTCTCTTCACGCAGTCGCTCCAGAACATCGGCAATAATGTGCGAGTCGACACCTTTCTTTGCGAGCTGCATTTTGATCCAAAGAAAACCATGCGGACGATACTGCAACGTATCACGCACGAAAAGTTCAGCAAAATCCCAGTCATTCAGATATCCGAGTTCGCGAAAGCGTAGAAGAATTTTTTGAATCTCATCACGCATCACGTCTTCTGAAATATTAGCGCGAAACATATCATACCACCTTGAGGAAATCTTTTTTTCGAGACGTTCACGAAGTTGATGTTCCGTGAGTCGTCGTCGCGTGACCATTCGAAGAGCAGCGTTGATCAGTCGACGCGAAAAAAGTTCAAAGCTTTTTTGGGTACCCAAAATACCCGAAGGGGTATCATCAGGGGTATTGTCAAAAGGCGGAAGCATTTTAGTACTTGGGCTTTTCATATCGTTGAGATTTAAAAAAAGCCCGGGGACCCTCACTCACTATCCCCGGACCTTACGGCTACAGTATTAAGGAAACAGAGGTAAAAAGCAATAGATTTTCATACCAATGAGTCAGATAAAAACCTAAAGCTGAAATAGAACACAAATTGTCAAATTAACGAATATTCATTGTGGCTAATAAACCCGGAATACCCTCCTGATATCCCGGGTAGTTCGACTACTCACCCATTGGCACGGCATCCATATGCATAGTATCGTCAGCCCGCATTTTTCTTACGGCCGCCTGAAGCTCCTGCTCGATCGCGTGGAGAACTTTTCGGTTCTGGCTGAGGTACGCCTTAGCATTTTCACGACCCTGTCCAAGTCGTTCTTCCTTATAGGAGTAGAAGGCGCCAGACTTATGAATAAGCTCATATCGAGTCGCGAGATCAAGGACATCACCGGTGTAAGAGATACCATTAGCGTAGAGAATATCAAACTCAGCGATCTTGAATGGCGGAGCAACCTTATTTTTCACGATCTTCACTCGTGATCGGATACCGATAAATTTCTTTTCATCGCCCGTTCCCTCCTCAAGCTTGCCCGCAGCACGAATCTCGAGACGAACCGAAGCGTAAAACTTAAGAGCATTACCACCCGGAGTAGTTTCTGGATTCCCAAACATAACGCCAATCTTCATACGAAGCTGATTGAGGAAGATGATCGTCGTCCTACTCTTACCAACCATCGCAGTAAGTTTTCGCATTGCCTGACTCATAAGACGTGCCTGGGCACCCATCTGGGCATCTCCCATCTCACCTTCGATCTCAGCTCGTGGTGTGAGCGCTGCAACTGAGTCAACAATGATAATATCAACTGCATTGGATGAAACCAGAGTCTGAACAATTTCAAGCGCCTGTTCACCGCTATCTGGCTGGGAAATAAGAAGATTGTCGACATCAACACCGATACGTCGTGCATACTCAGGATCAAGAGCATGCTCAGCATCGATAAAGGCTGCCTGTCCGCCAAGTTTCTGCATTTCAGCAAGAACATGGAGGGCAAGAGTTGTCTTACCGGCACTTTCTGGACCAAAGATTTCAACGATTCTTCCTTTTGGGATTCCCCCGCCGAGAGCAATGTCGAGTGAAAGTGAACCCGTTGGAATGGTTTCGATGGCAATTTTCTGGGCCTCGCCCATTCGCATAATCGAACCTTTGCCGAAATTCTTTTCAATCTGTGAGATCGCGAGCTCAAGAACTCGTCGTTTCTCCGGATCTGCCTGTTTGTGTTCAATCTGTCGTGAGATTGAAGATGCTGCTGCTGGTGCAGCTGAAGCGTCGCTCTTCTGCGCCGCCTTCGTCGTTGTCTTGTCTGCCATAAAGAGAGTGGATTAGAGATTAAGGATCAATTACTGCCATTGTAGGTGAGTATTCACTCACCGTCAAGAAACAATGAATTGACACCCGAAATATATCGTGTGCACTTAACATCTCTCTAACATTTTTCTGAAAAATTCTTAATAAATTCCTAACATTTTTATAAACCGACAGGCGGAGGTGTTGGGGGAGCCACTGGAGCAATCGGTGCCCCCGACGTACCAGTCGGCGCAGGCGCAACCGCCCCCGGCAACGGATCATCAAAGTGAAAGTAGGAGCGAATGCTTTTCTCCGTTCCAAATGCGACATTTTTCGTACGGCAGATGTTGCAACTATACACATATTTTCTTCCAACTTGATGAGCATCAACAATCCGCTCGCAGTCTTTGCAGTAAAATGCCACTCCCGTTACCTGTTCTTTTTTTGCAAATATCGCCATCGCCCGCAGAATAAAAAATACCTATTATAATAAGGTGTGCTGACTTCTTTCCGTTTGTTCAACTTCCCTTTCGACATCGTGTCGAACATTTTCTATCACGCCGTGCTCACGCTTCACTCCTGCTGGAGCGTGCTCACGCGGTTCTGGCATCTTGATCAACGGCTCATACGTTGACTCAAGATCGAGGTGTCCATGTCGGTGCTGTCGTTTACGCATGAAATATGCACCAACGCCGAGAAGAATCACGCCACCAAGGGCAAAGAGCATGCCAAATCGAGTTTCTTTAATAACCACATTCACTCCAAATCTCGGATGAAAAAAGACAGAGTTAGTGAGCAGTAATAAAAACGCAGAAAATCCTGCAGCAATCATGTAGAAATTTCCAAGTGAAGAAAAAAGCTGATCGATCTTATCCCGCACACTTCGACTAAAAAGCGTAGCGCATGCCACGCCACCAAGACCCAAAAAAAGTAATCCAACAAGATACATCGGTCCGGTCAGCCCGAGAAACGTATCGCCGGTTCGGAACGAATCCAGATCCGAGTACCACGGCATGACGGCACTTAAGGCCATCGTGAGCGAACCATAGAAGACAAGCTTCTGTTCGCCGCTTAATGCCTTCACTCGATCGAGAAAATTTCGTGTTGCCATGCCCAAACGATAGCAAACTGTGCTAGAATGCACAAGCCCGACCCGTCAAACAGTTCGTCAAACCACCCCATGCATATTGCCATCGACATTCGCGAAGCAGTGAAGCCAAAGAAAACCGGGAAAGGCTGGTACGCCTTTGAGATCATCAAAAATCTCCTCGCGCAGCATCCAGAAGATACCTTTACCTTCTATACAGATCAGCCCTATCCAGAGTGGGGGCAGTTCCCGAACGTCACTCAGAAGTTTTTTCCACCATCAGCGCTCCACTGGCACCTCAAAGTTGCTCGTGATCTGAAGAAACTCAAGCCCGATATTTTTTTCGCCCCGACGAGTTATATTATCCCTGCCCTCGTTCCAAAATCACTCAACGTCACCGTCACCGTTCACGACCTCATCGCCTGGCTCTACGCCACACATCATAATCTGAAAGCGACCATTATCGAGCGATTGACGCTTCCCCTCGCGATAAAAAACATCAAAAAGTTCGTCGCCGTTTCGGAAAATACCAAGCGCGACCTCCAACATTTTTTCAAGATTCCGCCGGAGAAGATCGAGATCGTTCCCTGTGCAGCAAGTGAGAACTTTAAGCCAGAGATAGAGAATATAGAAGAAAAGGAAAATGGCCCACATTTTCTGGCAGTCGGCACCCTCGAGCCACGAAAAAATTTCATCACCCTTATAAAAGCCTTCGCAGATGTGGTAAAAAAACATCCCAACTACTCACTCAAGATTATTGGTGGAAAAGGCTGGTATTTTGAGAAAATATTCGCTGCGGTTCGTGATCTTGAACTTGAAGACAGAGTGCAATTTCTTGGCTATGTCGATGACCGTGAGCTGCGAGCCTATTATCAACAGGCAACGGCACTTGTCTTCCCATCTCTGTATGAAGGTTTTGGAATTCCCCCGCTAGAAGCCATGAAATCGGGCTGCCCGGTTATTGCCAGTCGCGCCGCTTCCATTCCTGAGGTCGTTGGTGACGCCGCGCTGCTCGTCGAACCTTCATCGGCTTCAGGGCTCAGTGAAGCGATGCTTCGTGTGATCAGCTCGCCCGAACTTCGTCAGGAGCTCCGAGAAAAAGGATTCACTCAAGCCGAGAAGTTTAGCTGGTCACAGTCCGCGAAAAAGCTTTACCGGATTATGAAAAGCACCGTATAATACCTTCCAATAACCCCACTCCATGAATCACAAAATCCACTTCGGAAAAATCGGCATTATCTGCAAAAAAAGCATTCCGCAGGAGGTTGAAAAATTGAAGCGTGTGCTTGGTGTTCTGGAGAAACTTGGGAAAGAAGTTATGCTCGATAAGCACGCCTCAATCGCCCTCAGGAAGAAAAAAGAAGGGTACTCAAAGCTTGAAATTTGTGCCCAGGCAGATATGATCGTCACCCTCGGCGGCGACGGCACCCTCCTGAAAACCGCACGCTGCTTGAGTAAATCGGAGACGACAGTTTTTGCCATTAACGTTGGAAATCTCGGATTTCTTACCGAAGCAACCCTGAAAGATTTTGAGAAAAAACTCAAAGCCTTCATGAAGGGTAAGTTTGTCTTTGATCCACGCTCGCTCCTCCACGTGACACTTCGCCGAAAAAATAAGACCTTTTTCGAGTCTCTCGCCCTCAACGACGCCGTCGTCAACCAGGGTTCCTTTGCACGCCTTATCAAAATGAGCGTCACCATCGACGAGCTTCCAGCAGCCCTCTTCAAGTCTGACGGACTCGTCATCGCCACGCCAACCGGTTCAACCGGACACTCGTTATCAGCCGGCGGACCAATCGTCCACGCACGAGTCGGAGGCTTCGTTATCACACCAATCTGTCCAGCGCTCCTCTCCATGCGCCCCATTATCATTCCTGACGAGCGCACCATCAGGATCCGTATCGAAACCGAACGCCGCGAAGAAGAAATTAAAATCGGCCTCACCCTCGACGGCCAGAACACGATCGGCCTCGACTTCGGCGACGAAATTATTATTCGAAAAGCCCCTCAGCACCTCGACCTTATCCGCTCTGTAGACCGCAACTACTATCAGGTGCTTAACCAGAAATTACACTGGGGATACGAGGAGTAGCCGGCATAACGATAACCCCGCCATGCACTCGGGAATCACGATCCTTGATCGCCGCCTGTGCCGCAGCCAATCTCGCGATCGGAACACGGAACGGTGAGCAGCTGACATAATTCAAATCAATAGAATGACAGAACTCGACAGACGCCGGCTCGCCTCCATGCTCTCCACAGATGCCGATCTCGATATCAGGTTTCGCGCTGCGCGCCTTTTCAACACCCATTCGCATCAACTCACCGACACCGCGTCGATCAATCGTTTCAGATGGATCGCGCTCCAGGACGCCCTGTGTCAGGTATTCACTCATAAACTTCCCCACATCATCACGTGAAATGCCCCAGGTCGTCTGCGTCAGATCGTTCGTTCCAAAAGAAAAGAAGTCTGCATACTCAGCTAAATGGTCAGCCGTAAGGCACGCTCGTGGGAGTTCAATCATCGATCCAATTTTATACGCAAAGTCCAGTGTGCCATGCTGTGCCTCAAACTTCCTGATCACTCGCAGCGCCAGCTCCCGTAACATTTTTAATTCGTTCGTTGAAGAAATCAGCGGCATCTCAATTTCCGGCATGACGACAATTCCCTCTTTGCGCGCCAAAATAGCCGCCTCAATAATCGCCTGAACCTGCATTTCGTACATTTCTGGGAAGGTGACGGCGAGACGACATCCACGATGACCAAGCATCGGATTCACCTCATGCAGAGACTCCGTAACTAATTTCAACTGCTCAAATGGCACACGCATGCGCACCGCGAGCTCGGCGATTTTTCCATCAGTTTGTGGCATGAACTCATGGAGCGGCGGATCCAGCAGTCGAATACATACCGGATACCCGTTCATCGCCTTGAAAATTCCATAAAAATCCTCTCGCTGAAACGGGAGCAACTTGCCCAGCGCAATAACTCGCGTCGGCAAATCTCGAGCAAGAATCATCTCGCGCACCGTATCAATTCGCGCCTCATCAAAAAACATATGTTCCGTTCGGCACAGACCGATTCCCTCGGCACCGAACTCTCGTGCAATTGCAGCATCATGCGGCGTATCAGCATTCGCTCGAACGCGCATGGCACGGATGTCATCAGTCCATCTCATAACCTCAAAAAAATCTCCAGAAATTTCAGACTTGATCATCGGCATCTCGCCAAGCATGACTTCACCCGTCGATCCATCGAGTGTAATCACATCACCCTCGCGCAATAGCAGATCTCCGATCGCACAAACTTTTAGATGTTTATCAACAGAAATCGAAGCGCAGCCAGCGACACAGCACTTGCCCATACCTCGACAAACGACCGCGGCATGCGACGTCATGCCACCCATCGCTGTAAGAATTCCCTCAGCAACGTGCATACCACCCAGATCTTCCGGCGTTGTTTCACGACGCACGAGAATCACCTTTTCACCACGTGCGACCCACTCCTCCGCATCCTGAGGACTGAAAACAATTCGCCCACATGCGGCTCCCGGTGACGCAGGTAATCCGCGCGTAACGACATCACGTCGCGCACCCGTATCAATTCTCGGATGGAGAAGTTGATTCAACGCATTCGCATCAATTTTCATCAGAGCTTCCTCGCGCGTCAACAGTCCTTCATTCACGAGATCGACCGCAATTTTGACCGCGGCGTGTGCCGTTCGTTTTCCATTTCGCGTCTGGAGCATGAATAAACGGCCATTCTCAATCGTAAACTCGATATCCTGCATATCACCATAATGTCGCTCGAGTGCATCCTTCGCACCCAGCAACTGCGCGTACACGTCCGGCATCACATTTCCAAGTTCCTCGATGCTCTGCGGCGTACGGATACCCGCCACGACATCCTCGCCCTGGGCATTCATCAAAAATTCACCATAAAACTCGGCAGCGCCCGTCGAGGGATTTCGAGTAAACGCGACACCTGTTCCCGAGGTCTCGCCCATATTTCCAAACACCATCGACTGAATATTCACCGCTGTACCGCGAACCCCAGAAGGCACGTGATTGATTCGTCGATAGAGAACTGCTCGTTCGCTCATCCATGAGCCAAAAACCGCCTCGATCGCCATCCGTAGCTGCTCTCGGGGATCCGATGGAAACTCAACACCAGCATGTACGCGCACCACCTCTTTATACATCACGACCAGTTCGCGAAGATCCTCAGCATCGAGCTCCGTATCGGCACTCACGCCTCTAGCCCCCTTCATGAGATCCATTTTTTCTTCAAAATGTTCATGCGCCACACCGAGCACCACATCACCAAACATATTCACAAATCGTCGGTAGGCATCATAGGCAAACCTCTCGTTCCCGGTCCTCGCCACGATACCCAGAACCGTCGCGTCATTGAGGCCAAGGTTCAAGATGGTATCCATCATCCCCGGCATCGAAATAGCTGCACCTGAGCGGACAGAAACGAGGAGAGGATTCTCAGGGTCACCAAGTTTCTTGCCCATCTTTCGCTCAAGCTCCTGCAGTTTTTCCTCGAGCTGCTCTGTATAGCCGGCTGGATAGTCGCCGTGCCCAGTTCGCGTCTGCGCATCGCTAAAAAAATTACAGACATCCGTCGTAATCGTAAACCCAGGAGGAACCGGAAGTCCCAGATTCATCATTTCCGCCAAATTCGCACCCTTTCCTCCGAGGAGGTCTTTCATATCCTTGTTACCTTCTTCAAACGAAAACATATGTTGCATGGACGCAGTATAACAATCAGCGCTGTGTTTGCAACTCTTGTTCAGCCGCCTGTTCAGCCGCTTTCAGCTGCTCGAAAACCTCATCAAAATTTGGATAGAGTTTATAGAATACTTCATACCGGTTTCGCTCCCACGGGGTCAAAAGGCCCGCCCGATACGCCTCATGCTGCCTCCAGTAGTCCGGCGAAAGCTGAATGTATCGCTTCCAGATATCAACCGCCCGCTGGTACTTCTTTCCATCAAAGAGTGCTTCTCCATACTCATAGATTGTCCGGATAGCTGTCGGTGCGAGAGTAAGCGCCGTATCAAACTGTTGGTACGCCTGGGTATACTGGTTTTGCTCCAGGTATCCCCGTGCCCGATACCAGTACACGCGATAGTTGTGATGATTCGTGAACGCTTCAAGCCGATCTAGAAGCGGAAAATCAGGGAATTGTCGTACGTGATTTAGCCCATATTGTAGCCGTATCGGTGCCACATTCAGCGCGGCGATATACTGTTCATCTCGCGCGAGTCGATCTGCCTTCCAGAGCCGACTCACGGCATAAAAAGTACCGACGAGAATAATGAACGCCAGAATAAAGACGGCAATTTTGGTCGAGCTTTTCATCGAACTCCCCTTCCCTTCCCCCATAGTTTCCTCCTCTGGCCCCTCCAGAAAAGAGATCGCAGCAATAAAAAACCACATATGAAGCGCATGCGGCGCCGTCTGGAAGCCAAACTGCTGTGAGGCAAAGTGACCAGCCAAACTCGCCCCCAGGGCTATCACCACCAGGCTTTGACTCCGAGCAGCACGACGAAGAGACCAGAAAAGAATCATGAGAAAGAAGACTCCCCCAATGACCCCGATTTCTTGCATGGTATCCAGAATAATATTATGCGCCCGATCCGCGTAGGAGTTCATATTTTCCGCCCGTAAAAGTTCCTGAGGCGCAAATCGCGTAAATGCCAATGGGTAGGTGTCAGGTCCATATCCAAGAATCGGACGCTCGACAATCATTCGAAATGTTGCCGGCCACAAGAGAAGGCGCGTCTCAAGAGACCTCAGATTCTCACCCCCGATCACCAGTCGCGACAAGAGATCTTTACTATATGTAAACCCATCGCGCTCCCGCACATTGGCGTATACCACGAGAGCCGTGACCAGACTCAGCGCCACCAATACTCCCCCACCTATCTTGCGCCAGTTGACGCGGTCATTCGACCGACTACTCATCCGGCTATACACAATAGCAACAAAGAAAAAGCTGACAAATAAGCCAATAAACCCGCTTCGACTCAGCGTCAATAAAAGCGCCAAAAGAACAAACGCGCCACCGACTAACCAGATCCACCACCGCCGACTTTCAAAAAATTTCCAGAAAAAGAGGGGAGTCGCCAGGACTAAATAGTCCGCGAGGTAGTTCGGATGCCCGAGTGTTGAAAAACTCCGATAAAGAAATGAGTCAACATCCCACCACTGCGTCAATGCCGGAAAAAGTCTCTGCAAAATTCCATACACACTCACCACCACCGCCGTCACCATAATAACTTCAAGAAGTCGAACCATATGTTCGCGCTTCAAAAATCCTACGGCCAACATCATAATAAGGAGCGCGCCAGAGTAGAGGAGTCCATGATACCTCGGATCCAACCCCCAGAGACTCACCATCGGGGCAATAGATGTCACTATTGCAAGGAATGTGAAGGTCCAGTACCCAAAGAAAGCAGTTTTCCATATTGTATTGCTTTGGCTGTCTTCCTGGATTGGCTTCCTCCATCGTTTCCCCAAAGCCCAACCGACGAGCCCAATCGCCGCCAGTAAACCCGCGCCCAAACTCAGCACATGAACCTTGATCGGCTCAAAGGTAAGATACGCCCCAACATCAACCGCAAGTGGTACTCCAATAAGAAGGAGAGCGAAGACGACAAATACGATGTTCTCAAAATATGTATTAAGGTAGGTCGCGAGACTGTTCTCAAATCGTTCTCGAAATAGGTTCATAAGCAGCTTTAGGTGAGCTTTATAGAAGCTTTTGTCTCTACCTATTAGTAGGCTTTCCTTGCATACCTGTCAATTTTGAGTACAATTGTTCTCAGAACTGAGTACGATCGTTCTCCAAGTTGAAAACAAACGTTCTCAGATAAGAGTACAGTCGTTCTCAAATCGTTCTCAAAATTGAAAACATATGTTCTCAAAACTCCTCAAATCTGCGGCTAGAAAAAGCCTTCTCGAAATTTTCATGGATGATAGTAGACAAAAATACTATCTGCGAGAGCTCGCAACCAAGATAAATTACTCACCGGGATCCCTCCAGCGTGAGCTGACCAGTCTCATCGACGATGGAATCCTGCTTGCCGAGAGGATGGGGAACCTGCGTTTCTTCTTCCTCAATACGAAAAGCCCGCTTATCAAAGAGCTAAAGCACTATATTCAAAGCCACAAGAACGACGCACCCGCGCCCAAAAAAGAGCCCACTCCCAAGAAGCCAAAACCGAAACCAGTACTCGTACAGAGGCCTATGGAAAGACCGACCCCGATCAAAGCTGAGATTAAAGAGGAGATTAAGGCGCCGACTCATCAGCCGACTACCCAGCCGGCAGTTGCGCCTACCCAACCGACTATTCAGCCAGCTATTCAAAAACCGCCAGTATCGCCACCGTATGAACCAAGCTTCTACAAGCCAAATTTAGCCAAACCCATCTTCTCAAAACCCGATCTGACACCACCTCCAGCTCAAGATATTCATGAGTTCGACTACTCAGAGCCGAAGTTTGAGGCTGTAGAAAGCGAGCCGTCGACCGATCGCCATCTCTCGTATCAACCAGAGTTTACGCCGGAACCCGCACCCGCACCAAAAAAAGACGACAATCCAGGAGACATCACTCTGCATATCGAGTAGAGCTGTTACCCTAGTACCTGTATTCCATACACCATCAACTGTCCAATGAACCCGCTAAACAGGGGCACAGTGAAGTTATCATCGAGCTTCGATGTTAGTAGCTCAACGACGCTCGCGGTCACAGCCATGGTCACGAAAACCAACGGCTGATCCGGCAAAATAAACACACCCGAGAGTAAATTAACGGCCAGACCTGCGCCAAATCCAACCCATGACTTGGATCGAAACATCTTGTGTCGACCAAACTTCATTCCAAATAAAGAGGCAAACATATCGCCAAAAATAACGAAAAAGAAGCTCAGAAAGGCAATAGGGTAGTCATAGGCCGCAAACGATATGATACACGCGGCTACGAGCCAAATAGCGCCCGTTACGCGATCTTTTTCATGGTGACGGAAGAACCGTACGACCCGCTCAGGCAACTTCAACGTGTACTCGAGCCTCACATACTCAATCTCCAGTAGCACCAGAAGCAAGGCAGTAAGGGCTAAAAGTGCCACACGCTCTCCAAAATACAGGCGCGTAAGCGAGTAGCCAAACACCACAAAAAGACCCATCAGATGAAAGAGCTTTCGCAGAACTTCACGTTGGAACCGGGTCATATGTGCCATGACAGAAGTGTACCTTACTTCCAGAAGTGGAACCACTTTTTTTGTGGAGCCTGGAGGAGACGGATCTGGTTTTCAAGAATCAGAATTCGATCCTTGAACTCGGTCAATACCTGCGTAACCTGCTCGCGTTCGCCTGCGTATTTTCCAGAAACCTCAGTGATTTTTGCGTCAAGTTGTTGGATAGCCAGCTGTGCTTTCTGGCTCTCTGCAAGCGCATTTTTTACCTCTTCAAGCTGCAGAGAATTAAGCTCTTTTGTCTCACTGATGTCCATATGAACAGACTCAGATGTATCCATACTTGAACTCATCATGTCTCCATGTTCAATACCCTCGCGCTCGATTGGTATCTCGCGCAGATCACTCGACTCTTTCACCGCATAGCAACTGATCAGGGTGTCCTTGACAATCAAATAGTTAAAACCCTGTGGGGTCTTCTGTTTTCGAACCTTGATCTTCTTCGCCTTAATGGCGCGACGAATAGTTTGGATGGATTTTCCGCTTATAGCAGCGGCATCCGTGATAGTGATGAGGGTCTCGGACATGAGGTGATTTTGTAAGTGATTATCCAAAAATAAATTTTATGGGTAGTCGAATAATAAAGCAAGAAATTCCACAAAAATCAAAAATCACACCGCAAAAAATATTAGTGTCAACCGTCGAACACTGTGGAAAAAGTTCTGGTACCGCGTAGGAGAATCGAACTCCTATTACTACCTTGAGAAGGTGGCGTCCTAACCGTTAGACGAACGCGGCACGTGTGAAAATGCTGTCATTTTGTACCATATTCTCAAGGTCGACACAAGGCAACCTGGACAATTTGCGCAGCCTCGGGGATAATACGCAAGCTATGGCAAAAAGTTTTTACGACATTCTCGGGGTCAGCAAAAGTGCTGACGAGGCAGAGCTCAAGCGCGCATACCGTAAGCTCGCCCTTCAATTCCATCCTGATAAAAACAAGGGAAACGCAGAGGCAGAGAGCAAGTTCAAAGAAATCAATGAGGCCTACCAGACACTCTCCGATGGTCAAAAACGTGCCTACTACGACCAATTCGGCTCAGCACCAGGCGCAAACGGTGGCCCCGCTCCCGGAGCCGGTGGATTCGGCGGCTACGAAGTAAATTTCGGTGGCGCCGATTTTGGAAACTTCGGTGACATCTTCGAGTCGTTTTTCGGAGGTGGTGGGCGAGGCGGATCAGGCGCAAGTCAGCGTCGTCGCGCCGGTCCATATCGCGGAAGTGATATCGAGACAACGATCAAGCTCAGATTTGATGAAGCGGTATTTGGAACGGAAAAAGAACTCGCCATTAATAAACTTGAACGATGCGAAATATGTAGCGGAAGCGGTGCGCAGCCCGGCGCAAAAATCGTAACGTGCAAGACGTGTAATGGGAGTGGAGAAATTCGCGCGATGCGACAGACTATTTTTGGACAGGTAGCGACACAGCGTCCTTGTGATACCTGCGAAGGTCGTGGAAAAACTCCAGAGCATGTCTGTACGAAGTGCCAGGGGACTGGCCGTCACAAAAAAACGGACTCTGTGAGTGTAAAAATTCCTCCAGGAGTTGATACCGGCTCGACACTCAGGGTGACGGGAAAAGGGGAGGCAGGTCCGCTCGGCGGCGAGTCCGGCGATCTGTATGTGAATATTACCGTGGAAAAAAGTAAGGAGTATGTACGCGATGGATTTGATATTTATACGGAAAAAGAAATTTCTGTGCCACAGGCTGTTTTGGGCTGCGAGATACCAATAAAGACACTCTATAGTGACGTCACGCTTCGTATTCCTGCGGGCACCGAGTCAGGAAAAATATTTCGATTGAAAGAATACGGAGTGCAGAAACTCCAGCAGCGCGATCGCGGCGATCATCTCGTAAAAATCACTGTGGTCATTCCGAAAAAACTCTCAAAGAAAGAAAAAGAATTGTACGAACAACTCTCACAAGAGTAATATAACACACGAACCCCCTCACCTCTCACTCGATGGATCTGCGACTTACCTGGGACCTCTTCATACTCGTCTTTTTTGCGATCATCATCGCCTATAGTTTCATTCTTGGAAAAGACGCGACGCTCAAAATTATTCTCGGCTCCTACGCCTCAGCTCTTGCGGCAGACGCCGGCGGTAATCTTTTTGATATGTATCTTTCAAATTCGAAGGCCTTCGTGAAGGTTGCCGAAAGCGCTGGCATCAGCGCACAAAATGACGCTGCCATCGTCGTAAAAATTCTGATTTTCGTCACGCTTCTTATTCTTCTCACGATCAAAGGAAGTTTCACGGTACAGGCGCACGGTGGAAAAACGAGCGGCATGCGCACCCTCTTTACAGGAATTTATGGCTTTCTGAGTGCGGCACTCATCGTCAGTACGATTCTGATGTATGTGTCTGGTATTTCATTTATCACGGGCAGTTTTGAGCCGGGTCCTGCTTCGATTCTCGCCTTCAATGGCCAGTCGCCATTTATCCAGAAAATGCTTGATTACTACAATGTCTGGTTCCTCCTTCCGGTCGTCGCTATGGTGATTGGAAGTTTCTTGATTGACGACAACGGTGACGTTGCCTAAAATAGTCCCGCTCGCGCACGTTGCGCTTGCGCACATGGGTCATTAGCTCAGTCGGTAGAGCGGCTCCCTTTTAAGGAGAAGGTCGTTGGTTCGATCCCAACATGACCCACCATTGTATATGTATCTGAGAACCACCTCATTCAAGGTTCTTTACCATGGCGGCGTATTCTTCCCGGTCAATCTCAACGACGAGCCAAAAGAAGTCATCGAGAAAGTTTGGATCCTCTTTTGATGTCGAACATCGATCCTCAAGAAAGGATTGGATCTTTGGATGTTTTAAATGTCTGTTGGCGGCTTGAAAAATATGATTTTTCCGAAGAGCAAAAGCATCACGTTTTATTTCGTCATCATGACGGGAAGGATTAAAGCAAAGAGATGGTTGAGGCTGAAAAGGATATTCTGAAAGTTGAGAGAAATTTGAAGGGGACTCCGAAGAGAATGAAAAAGGTTTCATAAAAATTGAAGAGTAAAGAATTAAGTAGGAAACAAAATCCTATTAGACGGATAAAAGTATTTTCAATAACATTCGTAAAGTTATCCTTGTCGTCCTAGAAGAATATTCTCATGCTACACGGCATGTTTAACAAACCTCTAACATCTGCATAACATTTTCTTAATATTTTCCTAAAATTTTTTTAACACGACTAAAAAAAGTTAGTACGTAGCCAATAACTTCGCACCAAGCGCCGAGCACGCGCCGCTACTTCACCACCAACTCTCCCATCGCGTCGCGTGACAGAACATATCCGGTCTGGTAATCGTCGCACGATGTAAAGTGCGCACCCGCACCCGCAGCATCCACTCGAACCGGCATCTCCACAAGGTACGTAGGCACAAGCACCCGACATAAGTTCACCTCACCGGCACCCGACCCGATAGCGACCGATCCGTCACCGCCAGCCTCACTCGGCCAAACCACCACCGCATCTAGCGACCCGCCGGAGTCGTCTCGTAACTGATCAAGCGCACGCTCCAAGGAGCTGATGTTTGAGCCATTTTGAGCCTCTGTATTCTCAGAAAACTGGCGAGGGCGGACGAAAGCCACAAAAACCACCCCAGCAACGACCGCCAAAGCTAAAATAAGCCATAAAAGCCGACTATACGTGAATCCAGTCTGAAGCTGATTTTCGAGATTTTCCATGATAAGGCGAAAAAAAGGTAAAAGATCGCAAAAATATAAAAATACATTACTACATATACACGATGACTACTCGGGCGTCTAATCGACGACAGCAAAGAAAGCCCATACTACCAGCCATGAAAAACCCTCTATCGACTATACATCTACCGCCTTCCGGCTGACCATAAAAATATACTAAAACATAAAAAAACTAAGTGTCACTACAAAGAGTGAAACGTTTTCTCAAAAATAGAGTTCTAACTGGCGTACGGGTTAAATCAGAAATTAAAGCAGAAAGCGACAGTTTCCGACTTTTGCACAAAGCAGGACGACTAGTCGCCAACAATTTGACTCTGACTCAAAGCTCTGGTACATTTCCTCCGAATATATTTCTGACCCCTAGCAAAGCCGAAAGGCATACGATCACGATCAACGACCAGGCAAGATCCAGAAGAGGCAAGCGACTCTTTACGAACTCACTCGTTCATTGAAAATCAGGAAGAAGAGTTTTTACAACAACTAAACTCCATACGTTCCACGGAAGAACCAGTATGGAGATCACGCGTATCTTCCGTTTTTCGTTTTTACACTAAACGTTTCTCTGTACTACAGTGAAACCGGGATGGGGATAATATCCCCACTTCCCTACCACAAGCCCAGTCGCACGACTTCAGTCAGACTGGCACAAACCTATATCACGCTTTTCCTATAATATTTTTTAATAACCTTTCGCTATGGATTTCTCCAACACTTTGCGAAAACTCCGACGAAGCATCGCTTCTCTCGCAGTTGTCGCAATCGTTGCTAGTCTTTCTGTTGCGTCTTCGGTCTCAGCGTTCTCAGACGTTCCAGCAGGTAGCTGGTACGAAGAGTTCGTCGAACGACTCGTTGATGACGGCATTGTAGATGGCAGCAAAGATAAATTTAACCCTGGCATGAAGCTCAACCGAGCTGAAGCCGCAAAAATCATCGTTCTCGCTGCTGGAACAGACTCAGCAGACCTCGTATCTCCTGCAACTCCTTCATTCAAGGACGTCGCAAAGGGAGCCTGGTACTACCCATACGTTGAGACAGCTAAAGAAAATGGCTGGGTCTCAGGCGATGACGGCAAAGGCACATTCCGACCTGGGGACAACGTCTCACGAGCGGAATTCGCAAAGATGATCACCGCTGCTCTCGACCTTACGTTCGAGACAGAGGATGAAACATTCAGCGATGTCAAGGCCGGCACATGGTATCACCCATACGTCGAAGCAGCCTACCATTGGATGGTTGTTGACGGCGTCAACGGAGCCTTCAAGCCAACCGACGCCATCGAGCGCTCCGCCATGGTAAAAATGACTTCCAAAGCCCTCGACGGCGAGGAACGAGAGGAAGGAACAACTCCTCCAAGTCCAACTGACCCAACAACTCCTCCAGCAGCAACAGGATCAGCATCTGTCTCAGTTGCTGGTACTCCAGCTGGAACTGTTCTTGCATCCGGAACAGCCTTCAACAAAGTATTGAAGGTCACGGTATCTGCAGGTTCTGACGCTGATGTCAGCGTTACAAGCCTCACCGTTACACGTGGTGGTATTTCTTCAAATGCAAACGTTACTGGTGTCGGAATCTTCGACAGCAGCGATGTACGACATGGAAACATCGTCTCTTCATGGAGCGATACCAATACAGCAACCGTTGACTTCACATCTGAACCGATTGTTGTCAAGAAGGGAACAACATCAGATATCTGGGTCAAGGCTAACCTGAACACAGGCGCTATGTCTGGAACACTGACATTCTCTGTCGCTAAGGCAGAAGGCATGAAGTCTACAGCGAAGACTCTTTCAGGAAGCTTCCCACTCGTAAGCGGTTCATTCACACTTGCTGATGGTTCAAGTACAGTAGGTACTGCAACAGTTGATGCTATCCAGGTTCATAACAACGGTACTGATGGAAACACAGCCGTAAGTGTCAACCTCGGAACTGAACAGCAGCACATTGCTACTTTCAGATTGGCTACAAACAACACAGAAGCTACAAAGCTTAGCAAAGTTACTCTTTATAACAACGGATCTGCAGCTGATGCTGATATCAAAAATATTAGCCTCTTAGCTCCAGATGGATCAGTACTCGCTAAGGTTGAAAAGACAACAAGCAAGTATGTCACCTTCGACCTTTCAGCTTCTCCATTCCCACTTCCAAAGAGTTCATCTGCTAAAGACTTCAAAGTTAAGGCAGATATCGCTGGTGGTTCAACTCGAACGGTTCGATTCCTTCTCCAGAACGACTACGATCTCGTAATCACTGGTGATTCTTCATCTGCAAACGTCCTTCCAACACTCGTTGGCGGAGGCACTCCATCTGGTAACGACCAGGCCTTCCCAGTAGGTGATCGATCAGGCGCTAACCATGTCAACATGGTTACTATCGCAGCTGGAACACTTTCATTCTCTAAGGCTTCGACATCTCCAACAGGAAATGTTGCTGCTGGAGGAACAAACGTCGTTCTCGGACGATGGGAAGTTAAGCCGGTTGGTGAAGATATGGAAGTACGACAGATTAGCTACTATGTAGCTCGATCTGCTTCTACAGACCTCGCAGGAACATTCAAGGTTGCTATCAAGGATGGCTCTACGCTGTTCTCACAGGCTGGATCTGCTGTTGACTACACCGCTGGTGCATCAACACAGACAACAACCTTCGTAACTTTGAAGGCTGGACAGACCTATATCATGGAAGCAATTGCTGATATCTCAACATCTGCTTCAAACGTAACGTACACCGTTACAAACATGAATATCACTTCTGTTAAGCGTCTTAGCACGAATGATATCGTTGATCCAGGAACAAGCGCTGCAAGTGCTAATACACTTACCGCTAAGTCAGGTAGCTTGACTGTTACTGGCAACTCAGGTGCAATCGCTCCTTCAGTTGTTGCTGGTCAGTCATCAGTTACCACTCTTGGTACTTGGGACTTCACCGCTGGATCTGGTGAGGCAGTAAGCCTTACAAGTGTTACGATCGACGACAGCACTGCTGGTCTCGGCCGAAACTTCAAGGATCTCGAACTCTGGGTCGATGGCGCGAAGCGTTCACAGGACACAAGTTCAACACAAAATCCTACAGCTACAACAACAACCGTTACATTCAACCTCAGCCCTAACTACTCAATTCCATCAGCTCAGACATCTGTTGTAGAAGTTAAGGGTAAGTTGATTACAACTCCACTTGATGTTGGATCTACCGTTACTCTTGCAATTGATGCGAGCGGTGTAAGTGGAACTCTTTCTACTTCACAGCAGTCACTTTCAAGCCTTCCTACAGCTGACGTTTCAGGACAGGTTGTAACAATCAACACTGCAGGTACACTCGCTCTCTCACGAGACACGGTTACTAACGTGAAGTCTTCACAGCTCGTTGCTGGTACGACAGGCGTTGTCTTCGGAGCTTACAAGCTTCAGACAGGTAACATCGAAGATGTACGAATCAAGAAGATTACGGTTCGAAACGTTGGTACAAACACCAACGGTCTCGCTAATCTCGGTGTTTACAGCGGAGCAACGCTCGTTAACGATGACGCTGCAACTACAGGTAACGAGGGTATCGTAAAAGCTTCCCTTGGTGCTGATAGCGCAGTTCTCGGTAACGACACAAAATCAGTAACATTTGATTACAGCGGTAATCCATTTGTTATTGCAAAGAACTCATCAGTCGTTCTTTCAGTCAAGGCAAACACTGTTTATGCTGCTACAAGCGGTCAGACAGCTCAGTTTGTTATCGACTCAATCGAGGCTGAAGGCGCAGGTTCAAACGCTCGAATCTACGTAACACTCCCAGGTGCTGAAACAGTTGCCGGTGGCGTTTCTACCCAGGCTTATGCAATCGGTGATGTAATCTCAATTCACGACGCTAGTGGCGTCACTGCAGATCAGGATAATACCTATGTTGTTGCTACAGCTCTCGCGAGTGGTGGAACAATTACTGGTGGTGGAGCCCTTGTAGACACTTTCAATATTGCTAACACTGACGTTGTTTCCAAGTGGAACAAGATTTCCACAGAAACTCTCACAGCTGGCACTTTGGCAACCCACAACTATGCAGTTGGTGATGTCCTCGTTATTAATGACGCTGATGACAACTCCAATATGATCCGCGTTGTTACAACCGCTGTTGCAGCAGGTGCTTCAGTTGCTGGTGCTGTAGATGGTGTTACCCTTGCTGCAGGTGATATTCTTTCTCGTGTAGCTTCTGGTGCTTCTGACACAATCGACTCGTCTTCTGCAGTTCGATTTACTGCTGGTGATGTCGTTGTTGTCAATGATACAGGAGATACCGATGATGGTGTTTACGTTGTAAATGCTGATGTGGCTCTTGGTACAGATATTACTGCTGCCGGCGCGCTCGTTCTCGGATACACATTTGCATCTGGAACAGTTGCAAAGCTCCCAGTTATCTCAACTGAGCTTGCATCAACAACTTCTACATATGCTTACCGAGCAGGTGACGTTGTAGCTCTTCACGATGCTAGCGCTACAACCGATGACGGTATCGCAGTAGTTAAGACTGCCATTGCAGTTGGCGCTACAAACGTCGGTATCGGAGGATTCACCGTTGTCGTCGCAGAGTCAGACCGAATCAGTAAGATCGACATTATGACCGCTAGCGATAGCGTGAAGAGACTCTACCCAACGAAGCTCAACTTCGCATGGACAGCTACTTCTTCATCAAGTCTTTCTACTGGTAACCAGATCGAAGTTGCACGATTCACTATCGGTGCGGATGCAGCAAATGCAAACAACCCAGGTGCTTCAGTCGCTGTAACTGCTCTCAACTTCACAGAGTTGTCATCAGCTACATTGACCAACTTCACGTTGAACGATGTTACAAACAACGCCAACGTTGCTACAAACGCTTCACTGTCAAGCTTCGGAAGTGCAGCCATCAATGGAACAATGTCTACTCAGACATTCCAACAGGGTGAAACACGTACGTACAAGATGCTTGCCGATGTAGGTACAAACGCAGGTAGCCAGACAGCTCAGTTCCGATTCAATGCTGGTTCAGCTACTACAGCTGGTACAGCTACATGGAGCGTAACAAACAATGCTGTCACAGCTAACTCAACATGGACAGTTCTCGCTAGCGATTCTGCTGACTCTACGTCAACAGGTCTCGCAGCAGCTGCTACTGGATCTGATGTCGCTGCTCCAACTGTTGTAATCGATGCAACTGGTGGTACAGCAAATAACTCTGTCATTGATGAAACCTTCACGGTTACATTCAGTGAAAGACCAGATCCTGTAACAATCAATGCAAGTCTCTACTTCGGTGGATCCGTTGCAACTGTTGCGGCTACAGCAACTGGTGGTATCGTAAGCCCTATTACAGGTGCTCTCGATGTAACTATCACGGGTATTGCACAGTTGACCGGCAATACGGCTAGTGACGCGACCGCAACAAACGGTACCGTCACGCTCGCTCTTGCTGCATACTCTGCATGTTCTACAACTTGTGTCTTGACTATAACTCCAACTGGTTATACGGCATGGCACGCTACGGCTGGTACAGGTGATGGCGGTGTTCAGACTGTTGCAGCAACATCATATGTTGTTCGTGACATCTCTGGTAACCTCGTTACCGCTACTGGAAGTACAGTGGCAGCTGATGACTACTAAGAATATAAAATATAGGATATTTCTAGTATAAGCTTCAGAACAAAAGGACTCCTCGAAAGAGGAGTCCTTTTTTAGTGTAAAAGTAAAAGGGCTAGCTTGCAGGAATGGCCATTTTTTGATATAAGAAACATATGAAAGCTTCAAAAAAAGTCCTCATCAGCTTATTGATATTTGCCGCACTAGGAGGTGGCTTATTATATGGATTTCATCCAGCCATAAGTGATTTCTTTTTCTTTCTTCCCTATCAAAAAAATCCAGAATTTAAAAAAGTAGAATCTGCGCTAAAGGAAGACAGGGAAATGATTCGAAAAAATCCTCGCAATGATAGTGCCTACTACTCATTAGGTCAGGGGTTATATAGCTTAAAGGGATATGATGATGCAGCAAATGCCCTCAGAGAAGCTGCAAAGATTGATCCAACAAGAGTTTACTACTGGTCATTTCTCGCAAAGATATATCAAGGAAAGAAGGGCTACCTTGGTGCACGCGATGCATTTACGAAAGTGCTCGACATGGAACCAGATAGGCAGGTGAATTATACCAATCTCGCATGGCTGTACTACTTCCGCCTCGACCCTGAAAAGGATAAGGCATTTGAGGTCCTAAAGAAGGGTCTCGAAAGATTTCCAAACGATAAGGCAATTTTATTCGATATTACTCGTTATTACCTCTATGATAATAATTGGGAGGAGTTCCTGAAATACGCTCCACGATACCTTGCTATCGATCCTGACTACCCGGCTATTCGGGATAAATATAAAGAATTAACGAAATAACCCCATGAAAAACTTCCCATTACAGTACTTCAAATCGATGTCGCCAAAGAATAAGAAAATTCTTACCTATAGTGCCCTAACTGTGGTCGTGCTCGCTCTTCTTTTGTTGGTATGGTGTCTGGTAGGAAGATGGAACGAGCAGAGAACTCTTGATCGCTATCTGGCAAATCCCGAAACAAAGCAATTCGCCGAGTGGATTATTCGCGATAAAAATGAACTGGCGGGCGACCTGGAGAAAGTGAAACAAATCGCTCCCACGATGGATATAGGCCTTCAGTGGTATAATCTCCACGAGTATGGCTACGCGGTAAACTGGTGGGGAAAAGGATTGGATATAGAGCCAAAAAATACCATTGGATGGTATAATCTCGGGAATGCTCATATGGAACTTGGGAACTACTGGAGAGCAGAGCGAGCATACCGACGATCAATCGAGCATGCGAAAAAAGGCGATATTGAGGGGTGTCTCGGACTGGGAGAGCTGTATCAGTACAAGTATAAGGAAAAGGCGAGCGAAGAGCCGAAGGTGTATCTAAATTGTCTGAAGAAGAGCCCAAAGGATCCTGACCTCCTTTCTCGTCTCGCACTCTATTACAAGGGTATTGGAGACAAGGAAAATGCATTAAAGTATTTTGACGAACTCTATACGGTGTATCCAACCATCGATATAGGTGAGGAGCTCAGAGCATTGAGAATGTAATTATATAATTTATCCTTTTACTTCAATGTCATATGTATAAAAAGTTTTTGCCCGTAGCCGTCCTGCTTGTTGTAGTGATCGGATTAACAGGGTGCGGAAAGAAAGAGACGACCTACATCAATACGAATGAAGGTGTAAAAACTTCTTCGGTAACAACCTATATGATTGCCGAGGGAGATAAGGGAAAGCAGGGGAAGAAAATTGGATGCGATGATAGTCTCGTACCTTTAACCGTTGCGGTCGCTGAATATCCGGTTACCGATGTCGTTTCGTCCGTGAAGTCGGCATTTGCCGGCCTTGCATCAGTAAAAGACTCAGACCTCACCGAGAAGAAGTTATCAAACCCTCTCAAGCAATCACAGGTGAAGCTTGATGACGTCACCGTAAACGCAAAGGGTGAAACAGAGATTAAACTCAGCGGCGTTTTCACATTTTCGGGAATATGTGATGCGCCACGACAGAGAGCTCAAATCGAAGAGCTTATAACAAAGGCATCACTTGGCACACCAGTAAAACTTTCCCTCAATGGACTGGAAGAAAACTGGGAAAAGGCTTTCTCGAGTAAATAATAGACTGAATATTGGTCAAGATAAAAAGAGGCCGAACATAGTTTTATGTTCGGCTTTTTAAAAATATAGTATAAAATATTTTTGTTACATACTGAACCCTCTTACTCTATGTTCACTAAAAAGTTTACATCCTTTGCAGCACTTACTGCAGTAATAAGTCTTGCAGTACCAGGAAATGCTCTTGCTGGTAATATTTACTATGAGGCAGATACAACAATTGCCGTTGGAAGTATCAATCTCGTTATTCTCGCGAACTCGAGAGCAGATGCAGTCGAGGTACGTAGTGATTCAGTGGTTATTACCGTGGGTAACGTCAATGAAACGCTCTCAATAGTCTCAAACAACAACTATCAGCTCAATACAAGTCCATCAACAAGTCAGATTTGCGGCAGTGGTCAGTCAAGGGTAAATATTACCAATAACACAGTCACAATAACGCCGGTTGCCCAGACGGCTTCCTGTCCTTCAACGGTTCTCGCTCCTTCGGGCGGTGGCGGAGGGGGTGCTGCTGCGTCGGTAGCAGTCAATACCTCAACAGGAGGTGGTACAGTTGCAGCATTGAATGTCTATGATGTGCCAGATACAGGAAAAGCTTCTGCAAATGCGGCAGTCGCGAGTAGTACTGACGCGAAGCTTCGATTGGATATTGTAAAAGATACGAAATTCAAGACAGACGTGAAGAAGCAGAAGGTGGTGAATTATACGGATATTGTGAGGGCGCCGGCGGCGGTGGCGAATAAGGATGTGGTGCTGGACAAGAAAGATCCGGCGGCGAAGGCGACGCTGCTATTAGCAGCGAAGGCAGAGACGACGGCGAAGCAGGTAAAACTCAGTAAATTTGCCATGTTGAGCATGCCGATCACGGAGGCACAGAAGCAACTCGGGATCAAAAAGCTCAAGGCCTACTACATTGATCAGAACACCGGAAAAGCGAAAGCGCTCTCGGGCAGTAAGATCAACACGACCAAGAACCTCTTCATCGCTAAACTGAAGCAGCTGGGAGGCGTCGTCATTCTGACGCAGAAGAAGTAATTGAGGAGTATTGGATTGTCATAAAACAACGTAAAGGATCTCAGAAATGGGGTCCTTTTGTGTTTAAAGGAATTTTATTACGACACGCACCAGGTGCGTGATACCGTCAATACATGGTTCCTCTCCAATCAGTCTAAAGCTAAGTTGTACCGGGAATGAGGTTCCAAATTTAACATTGAATATTTAATTTGGATAGTGTATACTTGAGGCATGTTCAAAAGAAAGCTGGAAAAACAATTTATGAAGGCCGTGCAGATGTTCCCGGTAATCATTCTGACCGGAGCGAGACAGACGGGTAAAAGTACGTTGTGTCGAACGATGTTGAAGGATACGCACGGTTACGTGTCGCTCGAGGATCCGGATGCACGGCAGCAGGCACTCGAGGATCCAAGAACATTTCTGAAAAGATACGCAGCACCAGTAATCATCGATGAGATTCAATACGCCCCGAATTTGGTAAGTTATATTCAGGGGATAGTTGATGAAAATCGCCAATCGTACGGCCAATACGTACTTACCGGATCACAAAATTTTCTTCTCATGCGACAGGTATCGCAGTCTTTGGCGGGTAGAGCAGCGCTCCTGACACTCTATCCATGCTCAGTGAACGAGGTAGATGAAGAGAACCATGGTCCACGATCAAGCTTGCATGATGTGGCAGACTGGATACTCAGGGGTGGATATCCTGAGCTACGTGCCCGCAGTGAGCTCGATAGAAAAGCATGGTGCAGTGCATATATTCGTCTCTATCTGGAGCGGGACGTGCGTAATCTTTTGAATATCGGGGATCTGACGGCATTTGAGCGATTTATCAGGCTTGTGGCACTGCGAACAGCGCAGATTTTGAATATAAGTGATCTCGCCCGCGACGCAGAAGTAAGTCCACCAACCGCGAAGCGATGGCTCTCAATCCTGGAGGAAAGTTATATTATTTACATGCTTCATCCGTATCATGCCAATCTCTCAAAACGCCTCATAAAAGCCCCAAAAATATATTTTACAGACACGGCGCTGGCTTCGTATCTGATGGGTATTCATCATGATGAAAGTCTTATGGATGGGCCACAACTCGGCCCACTCTTTGAAACATCGGTCATCATGGAACATCTCAAGCATGATAGTTTTTCCGGTAATTCTGCGACATTTACCTACTTCAGAACAAAAGATGGACTTGAGGTCGATCTGTTCATCGAAGATGAAAATCGGCTATTTGCCCGCGAAATTAAGACAACGCGCACACCGATGTCACGAATGGCAGAAAATCTCATTCAGGTTGAAAAATTACTCAAAAAACCATTAGACAAAATACTCCTTACTCCTATCGACAAGGCAGCCCCACTCTCGCAAGATGTCATGATGCGACCATGGCAGCAAGTGGAGTGGAGCTAATTTGAGGCAAGGACATGCTCGATTTGCGATGCGAAATCTCGCATTGAGGTTGAGCTGGCAACCATGAATGAATACATTGATTTCAAGCCATTTTTATACAACGAGAGGGTATTTTTGACGTTGACGGGAAAAATATAATAATATATACTGGAAGTAAGAAAAAATACAACTTACAGATGACAAAATGATAAATACGCTCGCAACGCTCTATGCCCAACCAAGATCAATTATCACGACCAGGGACATCGCTCTGCTGCTTCGCGAAACGAATCCAGATCATCTGAAGTCGAAAATAGCGTATTACGTGAAGACCGGCGCGCTGGTACGGATAACGCAAGGAGTTTTTGCAAAAAATACCAACTACCAGCCTCGGGAACTGGCTGCAAAAATCTACCACCCTTCCTATATAAGCTTCGAGACGGCATTACGCGATGCAGGCATCATATTCCAACACTACGAAACGATCCATCTCGCAGGCCCATTCTCGAAAACGATCCACCTCGATGGTCATAACCTTGAATTCCATAAGCTCAAGAACGAAATTCTCTATAACCCAGAAGGAATTCTCTCCAAAAACAACTATCACATCGCCTCACCGGAGCGGGCATTCCTTGATACCCTCTACCTTCACAAAGACTTTTACTTCGATAATCTGAACTTTATTGACTGGAATCGTTGCTTCGAACTCGTCGGTCTCTACGGAAACAAGCAGCTCGTAAAACGATTAAAACAGTACCAAAAAACATATGCTCAATAGGGAAAAACATCGACTTATCATGGGGCAGATCCTGAGAGATATCTACCAGGACATCACGCTAGCGCCACACCTGGGGTTGAAGGGGGGAACCTGTACCTATTTCTTTTATGGTCTGCCGAGATTTTCGGTCGATCTCGACTTCGATCTGCTCAATAACAGCCCAGAGATACAGTCCCACATAAGCAAGACCATACAGACAATTCTGGAACAGTATGGAAAGGTAAAGGGCAGTCACGCCAAGCGATCGACGATTTTTTTTCTCCTGTCGTACGGAGATGAAGATCACAACATCAAAGTGGAGATCTCAACAAGAACCCTAATAAACGATATGTACAAACTCTACGAAGTAAAAGATCACCTGGGCTTCGGAATGCTTGCGGCGAAAGAAGACTATCTGTGTACAGGCAAGCTCGCAGCGCTGACGCTCAGGAGCAGTACCGCCATGCGCGACGTATTCGATACCCATTTTTTCTTAAAAAAGAATACAGATCTGAATGAAGACATACTCAAAATACTAACCGGAAAGAGTAAAAAGGAATACCTGGAAGACTGCATCCGATGCGTTGAAAAAATAGATAACACCTACATATTGAATGGGCTCGGCGAGCTCCTCAATGAACGTGAAAAGGCATGGGTACGAACGAACCTGAAGAAAGATGCGATTTTCCTCCTCAGGCTGAGAATCTAAAAACCCCCAGCCCGTTTCCGAGCCAGAGGTTCTTTGTGTGATGCAAACAGACGACCCTACTTCGCAGCAGGAGCAGCAATCGCGACTGGATTCACACTGAGCGAGTTGATCTTCCAATCCCACTCATAAGAGTAGCCAAGGACGAAACTCACGGTGTACTTGCCGTTCTGGTACTCGCCTTTGACGACGATGTTTCCATCCTTGTCGATGGTAGGGAAGGTTTCAGCAACGACGATCTTCGAGTCGGCGCTGAGTGCAATGTCCTTCTTTTCCTTTTTAAAAGCCCTCATCGCTTTATTGAAGGTGATGAACTTGATGTTCTTGCGAGCATTCTTTGCCATACCTTTATAGAACTTCCGGAAGGTCGACTTCTTCACCGTCTTGGCAATCTCCGAGAGATCCTTCGCAAGAAGGGCCTGGAGAGCGGCGTCTTTCGGAAATAAGGTACCGAGGAGCTGGATAGAGAGAGTCTCGGTCATGCCAGCGATTTCATAGCTATCTCCTTTTGGAACGAGCTGGAAGGTAATGATATGCGGCACAGCATCTGCTCCGACAAACTCACCACGCAACGTAATAGCCCCCATCTTCGGATCAGTCTGGATATCGAGCCACGTCCGAGTGGAGAAATCGGTCAGTCGAGCCGCACTCACCATGTGTGCGAACTCAGCAGGCTTCATGCTCGACTTGAAATCAGCACTCGTAGAAGCATAGGCCTTCTCAAGGAACTTTCCCTTGAGCTGGATGAAATAGATATCCATGAAAAGGCTGAGTTCAGGGCTCAGCTCGACAGGCTTTTTTGTTTCTGCAGTCGTACCGGCAGTACCCGCCGTCCCAGCATCCTGGGCAAACGCAACACCCGCTATACTTGTGACGAGAAGGCTGATGGCAATCATGGTTGAACTCAACCGAATAAATATCTTTTTCATATCATAAAAAATTAGGGAAAATACAAACGCACCGCCATCCTAGCAGTGGCTCCATCAAAAGCCTACAAAAATCGTTTTACAACGGGGGAAACATGTGGTTTTGAAGTCGTCACGAGATATGGTAGACTACGCTCATGACGAAGATCGTTCAGGCAATCACAAAACAGGCAAAACCCGATCCGGATACGTTGAAAAAATTTTCCTTCACGAATGAAGATCAGAAAATGCTCAAAAGCCTCGGAGTGAGCACGCTCATCCTCTTCGGTTCCCAGGCGCAGGGCGTGGCGGGTCCAATGAGTGACTACGATATAGGAGTGATACTGGAAGATCCGGGAAAAGAACACCAGGGGAGCCAGCGTACAGAAATCTACGATGCCCTCTACGACCTGCTGTCAGGAAAAATTCAGGAGCTTGTCAACATTGACATTGTCTTTCTTCGACAGGCGCCCATGGAGCTGCGTTCACACGTCGTACAGTATGGAGTACCTTTGTACGAAGAAGATCCAAATATTTTTGCAAATTTCAGGGAGCGCACCATGCTCGACTACGCCGACTTCGCGCCACACCGAAAGATTTTTCAGCAGGCAACCCTTGATAGAATTCCTTAATCTCAAATATATGACCCCTCTCGTGATTGAAAAGGATATGATCGTCAAAAGAATCGATGGTATCGAGTCAGAGATATATGAAATGGAAACATTAAAGAATCAACCTCTCGAAACATTTGCAGCCGGAGATGGACACAAACTGGCGCAGTATCACCTTCATCGAGCCCTTGAGGGGGTATTCAAGATCGGGTCGCACATTCTCTCGCGTCTCCCGGGATCCCAGGCAACAGAATATCGGGAAATAGCAAAAAAACTCGGCGAGGCCGATATCATCGACAAAGACTTTGCCGATCAGGTGCTCGTAAAAATGGCAAAATATCGGAACCGACTCGTGCACTTCTATGCGGAAATTACACCAGCAGAACTTCATGGAATCCTGCAGAGCCATCTCGGAGATATCACAACCTATCTCGGAAACATAAAACAGCTGCTTGCTCATCCGGAGAAGCACGGGTTGACAGTGGTGTAGGAGCGTGAAGCATAAGAATAAATCTTATATTGGAATGGCAAAAAATGTATTGAAAAACTCCAAAAAACTATGTAAAATGGAGTTATGTACTCCAGATTAATACAACCCAAAGCTAAAAAAAGTTTTTTCCTCTTCGGTCCGCGTGGAACCGGAAAAACAACCTGGCTCCGTCACCAGTTTCCCCATGCGACCTATGTCGACCTGCTGGAAGCTCGACTTTTTACCATGCTCACCGCCGATCCACAGAGACTGGAGACACTTATTCCGCCAAAATCAGATGGATGGGTGGTCATCGATGAAATCCAGCGGGTACCAGAGCTCCTCAATGAAGTTCATCGCCTTATCGAATCGAAAAAAATTCACTTTGCCATGACCGGTTCAAGCGCAAGAAAACTGCGACATCGTGGAGTAAATCTTCTCGCAGGTCGTGCGCTTACCTATCATATGTACCCACTCACCGCAAAAGAGCTCGGTGATGATTTTTCGTTGCAGCATGCCATAAAATTTGGACACCTCCCTGCGACATTTCGTGAACCCGACGCAAAACGGTACCTAGAGTCATATATCGCTACCTACCTCCAACAGGAAATTGAGCAAGAAGGACTGACACGCCACCTCGATCGCTTTACCCGCTTCCTTGAGGCAGCAAGCTTTTCGCAGGGGTCGGTACTGACGATGGCAGACGTCGCGCGGGAGTCGAGTGTAAGTCAGAAAATGATTGAGCACTATTTTGGAATCCTTGAAGACTTGATGATCGGATGTCGACTGCCGGTCTTCGCCCATAAAGCAAAAAGAAAACTCGTCGTTCACAGCAAGTTCTATTTTTTCGACACCGGCATCTATCAAGCCATTCGCCCCCGTGGACCGCTCGATATCGAGAGTGAAATAGGAGGAGTTGCCTTCGAATCTTTGGTCTTCCAGGAGCTACGCGCGATGAATGAATATCTGAATCTGGGATACAAGCTCTATTACTGGCGAACATCGACCGGTCAAGAAGTGGATTTCATTCTGTATGGAAAAAAAAGCCTCATAGCTGTAGAGGTAAAGCGGGGAGACAAGGTGAAGAGTGATGATCTGCGCGGACTTCGGATGTTTTGTGCTGATTACCCGGAAGCAAAACCATACCTGGTGTACGGCGGAACACGTACGCTTTGGGAGAAAGGAGTTGAATGCGTGCCGGCAGAAAAATTCCTGAAAAATCTGGAAAAGTACCTTCAACCCGAGAAAACCTAAACCAACTCGACTACCCGTTCGTGTAATCAGAAAAACCCAGAAAAAATCCGACTACTCAACTACAAAACATTTCATAGTTCATGGAAGGTTTTTTCTTGGACATTTCGACTACCCAACCGTAAAATCAGCTTAATTATTGCCCCGCAATAAAAATATTTTTCTATCTCCTTACCCCACTCCCATGTTTCAGTCGTTTCGACGAAAACTCGCAGTGTCCATTCTGGCACTCGTGTGTCTCATCGGTTCCACCCAGAGCGCCTTCGCTGCTCTGACGATCGGAGCCCTCACCGTCACCAGTGACGGTGCCTTAACCTTAACCAGCACAAGTGCTGCCACCACCATCACGAGTGGAGCTGCACTCACTATGAATAGTGCCGCCGCAAGCGATACAACTCTCGCCGGTACAGCCACGACGGGGAACATTGCCGTGGGTGGTGCGCTGACGAGCGGTACGGTCACGATTGGTAATACTACCGTTGGTGGTTCGGGTTTGATTAACTTAAATGCAGGCGCAGTCGCCATCACCGGTGCATCACCAAGTGCCACAGGTACGGGTGGAGCGGTTACGGTTACGTCAGGTGCAGGTGGTTCGACTTCTGGTCTTTCTGGTGCAGTAGCTATTGTATCGGGCACATCAGCCTCAGGAGTAGCCACGGGTGTCGCCTCTCTCAAATCGGGCGCAACAACAGGTAATGCAGCATCAGGTGATGTCACGATTGCCGCTGGTCAAACAGCAGGCACTTCAGCTCCTGGTACGGTAACAATTGGTTCCGCAACCGCTCCAACAGGAGCTGCAGCCGGTGGTGCAGTTGTTGTTCGTGGTACACCAGGTGGTACAGCAACTGCCGCTGGTAAAGATGGTGGCGCAGCCTCCGTTATAGCAGGAAGCGCATCTGCTGCTTTAGCATCTTCCGCTGCCGCTGGCGGCGCAGGTGCACTCTTGCAACTTACGGCGGGAAATGGTGGCGCAGGCGATGGAGTAGGAAATGGTGGTTTAGCAAACGGAGTCAATATAACGTTCGGAGCTGGTGGTGCATCCGGCACAGGAGCAAATGCTGATGGCGGCGCAGGCGGCGGCGCAGTATGGGTCCTCGGAAATGGCGGCGCCTCAACGGGAAGTGGAGCAACAGCAAACGGTGGTGATGGCGGAGCATTCAACATACAGACAGGCGCTGGAGGTGCAAGTAGTGCTGGCGTAGGAGGAACTTCAGGTATTATTAGTTTAGTAGGCGGCACAGGTGGTGCCAATACTGGTGGTACCGCAACTAATGCAGGTGCTGGTGGCGCAGTAACGATCACCGCTGGTGGCGCAGGAGCCCTCAACGGTGGTGCTGCAACAACCGGTGCTGTTGGTGGTGCCGTCGCGATTACATCCGGTGCATCAACCGGTAACTTCGCCTCAGGCGCCGTCACAATCAAGGCAGGAAACACGTCAGGAACCACAGCCCCAGGCACTGTAACCATCGGCACATCAACCGCTCCGACAGGAGCAGCAGCAGGTGGTGCCGTCGCGATTACCGCAACGCCAGGTGGAACAGCAACAGCCGCAGGTCTCAATGGTGGTGCGATTACGGTCACGGCAGGAGCGGGATCCGCAGGCGCAACGGGTGCAAATAATGGAGGTACCGGAGCAAATGTAGCGCTCGTAATTGGTGCAGGTGGAACAGGTGCAACTGGCAGTAGCAGCGCCGGTGGTTCAGGAGGAGCTGCTGGAAGTCTTGCGGTAACATTCGGTAACGGCGGCGCAGGCGGCGCAGGTAACGGTACAGGAGCCGGTGGTTCCGGTGGCACTGGTAGCGGTCTTTCATGGACCCTAGGTACTGGCGGCGCAGGCGCAGCAAGAGCAACATCTGGTAATGATGGAAATGGTGGAAATGGTGGATCACTCATTATTACAGCAGGTACCGCAGGAAATGCGGGAGGTGTAAACGGTGCTTCATCAGGCACACCAGGTGCCATCACGCTGACCGCAGGAACTGGACCATCAGGCGGCGCAGGTGGTATCTCGACATTTCAAGCTGGCACGGGGGGTGCCTCTACTGTAGGCAGTATTCCAGGTGGTACTGGAGGAGAAGTAAAGATCCTTAGCGGAGCCGGCGGAACAATCAGTGACGTCGGGACACAGACCGGTGGCGCAGGTGGTCAAGTTACCATCACAGCTTCTAATGGTACCGCAGCATCAGGAGCAGCTGGTACGAACAATACCGGTGGCGCAGGAGGTGGAGTCGTTATCACTGCTGGTACAGGTGGTTTAGGTAGCGCAGGTGGTGGTACGCCACTTGGTGGTATTGGTGGAAACGTCACTATTACGGCAGGTTCAGCAGGTGCCGCAAGTAACGTCGCAGGTGGTGCGGTAAATCTATTGGGAGGTGTTCCGAATGGTACTGGCAGGTTTGGTGGTGTACGTATTGCTGGAAGTGGAGGTAATATTACGACAGCCAATGCATCAGTTTTTTCAACAGGCCTTCCATCAGCTCTTGGAACCACAACAGCAACGGTTACTAATATTTTAATTGAAAAAATTATAGTTCACACCGCAGCCGCAAACGACACTATTACAATGCCGACACCTGCAGCCCTAGTTGCCGCCATGCCAGGTACGCCAGCAATTGGGGATAGTTTCTGGTTCTACGTTATCAACAGCGCCGACGCAAACACGGTAACGCTTGCAGCAAATGGATCAACAACATTAACAGATCCAGCAAACGTTGCAATCGCAGCAAATAGTTCAAGACTTTTTGTTTGTCGAGCAACAAATGTTACAGCTTCATCTGAAGCCGTCGTATGCTACTAAAAGTTAATTCTTAAAATAAAAAATTTCACAGTACCTCAGATAAAACTGGGGTACTGTTTTTTTTGCAAAAATTTATCATTTTCGCTACCCAATAATCCTCCCACCCCACAGGAATAGGTATATTTGGCGGATCAGCAATGGCAAATGGTGGAACATTACTCAATCTTTCCGGCGCTTCTAATGCTTTGTACATACGGCGAATAATAGCGCATCATTAGTGTGAGTTTAAAGGACTCAAGTACAGGAGTTGGGGTACTACGGTAACACAGGGTTTATTGATATCAGCTCAGGTTGAAATTACTAATAGGAGTGCAAATACTGTGAACTTCGCAGATACTTCAAATGCAAGCGAATTCGCAGGCGCTTTTGCTGCTGGTCAGTACGATTCTATCCAGATGATATACTCGATTGAGCGATGGGTAGAGGTAGTACGAAGTAATAATTAAAATGCTTAGGAGTAGGCCAGGTCTTCGGATCTCGCCTTTTTGCATTTCCAGCTTTATCATCTTGACTAATTGTATCAAAAATGATACAATGACATCACACAATATGAAACAATTACCCATTCATCAACGAATAACGCCGCGACAAAAAAGCATCCTGCTTTTGGTCACAAAACTCCCGCAGATCTCGAACAAAGATATCTTGAAGAAACTGCGTGCCAAATTTGGAGATATTGCTCGAATTACCCTGATTCGCGATCTCAACTATCTGAAAGAGCAGCAATATATTAGTCGAATTGGGGAAGGACGCAGCGTAGGCTATGTGCCATTTACAGATGACACAACACCAAACTACAACAATCATATCCCCGAGAATCTCAAACGGTATTTTTGGGATACCGATGTAGCAAAATTATCTCTTAAAAAACACGCAACCTACATTATTGAGCGAGTTCTGGAGTGGGGTAATATTGAGGCAGTGAAATGGTTGCGAGATATCTATGCGGAAAAAACCATTCTACAGGTCCTGAATCACTCACGGCGGATTTCGGATAAAAGTACCAATTTTTGGAGAGTTATATTTTCATCTAACAATATTTTACCCATATGCACCCCGAAATCCTCAGAAAGAAAACAGGAGAAGATCTGGAAATATTAGGAAAATCCAGGATTTTAGATCAATTTTATCTTGCCGGAGGGACAGGCCTTGCGCTTTTCTATGGTCATCGAACGTCTCTCGATCTCGATTTTTTCTCATCTGAAAAATTCAATGCGATTGATATAGTTAAAGCGCTGAAAAAAGAAGGAGTCATGTCGGTAAATACCCTGGAAAGCGATGCGGTTCACGGAACATTCGGAGATACAAAATTAAGTCTCCTCTATTATCCCTATACAATACTGAGAGAGTCATCGACGTATGGTGGGGTTCAGATAGCTGATCCAATAGATATCGCGTGCATGAAAATAAGTGCTATTTCAAGCCGTGGAACAAAAAAAGATTTTGTTGATTTATTCTATTTATTAGAGCATCACACGCTGAGGGAAATGCTCGGATTTTTTGAAGAGAAATATGAGGAAATTGGATATAATATCATGCATATTTTGAAAAGTTTAACCTATTTTAACGACGCAGACATGGACCCGGATCCAGAATATATCAAAGAAACATCACCTTCGTGGACATCAGTAAAAAGACGGATTCAGCTGGAAGTGAAAAAGCTGGTATAATGTTCGCACATGCAATCTCTCGTCTCTATCGTCATTATCGGGTTTAACTCTCGCAAGTTTCTGGGGACGTGTTTCGATGCGATCTTTGCGCAAACGTACCCGGCGCTCGAACTGATCTTTATTGATAATAATTCTTCTGATGACTCGGTCGCGTGGACCCAGGAGGCGTACGGTGATCGGCTGAAGGTGGTGCAGAACGCCGAGAATATCGGTTACACCGGTGCGGCGAATCAGGGCATGGAGATGGCTCGCGGGGAGTATATCGTGATTACAAATCCAGATATTATTTACACGCCGGAGTACTTCGAGAAGTGCGTGGCGCGGATGGAGGGTGATGCAAAAATCGCAGCACTCACGGGGAAAGTGATAAAGTACTCATTTGAAGAGGGGCATCCAACGGGCGTGATCGACACGGTGGGGTTGTGTATTTTTCGAAGTCGCCGCGTGATTGATGATGGCCAGGGCTTACCGGACGACGGAAGATTTGACGAAGATGCTGCGGATGGGGGCGCCTCAACAGAGGTGTCCCTTGGGGGTCGACAGGTATTTGGAATTTCAGGAGCTTGTCCGATGTATCGACGCACCGCACTGAATGATGCGAAGTTGACGCTTTCTGATGGCAGCGCAGAAATTTTGGACGGAAATTTTTTCATGTACAAAGAAGATGTCGATCTCTCGTGGCGGTTAACATTACTCGGTTGGAAATGCTGGTACTTTTCGGAAGCGGTGGCCTACCACGGCCGTGGTACGGGCGTTGCCAAGCGCTTCACGACGGGCGAGATGCTGGAGCAGCGAGGCGGGCTGAGTCCATTTCAAAAAACCTATTCTTTCCGGAACCAGCGGTTGATGCAGGTGAAAAATGAGTTGTGGGGAAATTTCTGGCACGACGTGATTTGGATTGCGGGGCGTGAAATTGGGTCGCTCGTGTACGTGACGTTTCGGGAGCCGTATATCTGGAAAAGTGTGGTGGAGTTTTTCAAGTTGCTGCCGGCGACGCTGGCGAAACGACGGGTGCTGATGGCGCGCGTCGAAGAACGCTGGCGGGAGCGTGGCGGGTTGCGCGCAGCAGCGCGCGAGATGCAGCAGTGGTTTGTGGGGAAGTCGAGGTATGTGAAGTAAGGCGGCGAGCTTGTGCCCGTTTGATTTTCTGGCTTAATGCCGATTCCTTCCCTAGGATTTCAGCGCCGCTATCATCCCAAACCGCCCCGTGGATCGGTCTTTTCGGAATGAATAAAACTCGTCGGCGTGGTCGCAGGTGCAGACATCGGAGAATTCAATTCCAGAGACGGGTACGCCACGCTCTATGAGTTGATCGCGAGTGGCAGTGAGAAAATCTACACGGCAACCATCTTCGAGAATATACCGATGGAACTCAATAGGTAACTCCGAAACAGGATCGGTAAAATAATGACAACACGGCCCAATAGAAGGGCTAACAACACACACGATATGAGCAGGATCCGTACTAAACTCACGGCGCATCGCGTCAACAGTTTTTCCAACAATATTCTGGAGCGACCCGCGCCAGCCATTGTGCACGAGTCCGAGTACCTGCGCCTGAGGATCAACCAATAATACCGACTGACAGTCAGCCGTCTGCATGAGAAGCGTCACATCAGAACGATCGGTTACAAATGCATCAACATCGTCAATCTCAGTACCCGCACCAGGTGTATCGGGCAACTGATCGCGATCCCGCAGCACAAACACATGATCGCTGTGCGTCTGATTCGCAGAGATCATCACGGTTCGACGACCATTCAAAAACCGATCCTCAAAAAAACGCTGCATGATGTCGCGATTGCGGGTCACCGATGTGTCTGAGTCGCCGATCCCATAGCGCACATTCAGGGAATCAAATGGGGCCTCGCTCACACCACCAGCGCGCGTAAAAACGGCATGTGCAACCACATCCGCATACGGCTCCAGCGAAGAGAATTGGTACAACGGAACAGTTCCGGGAGTTTTTAAAAACATACACGCGCCTTCAATATTAAAATTTTACATACTCCGCAATGGTCATCGGCAACTCACTCGCAAGATCCGTCGCAGAAAACGTATAGCCGCGACGCTTTGCCAATCGATCGCCACACGTTCCAAACAGCCACGCCGCACACTGCGCCGCCTCAAACATCGGCACGCCCCGCGCCACCAGGCTCACCAAAAAACCCGCAAGGACATCCCCACTTCCGCCCACCGTCATACCCGCGTTCCCCGTCACATTTACGATCGCCTCGCCTTTCGTCGAAACAATCAGATCGACCGGCCCCTTCAATAAAATCCCAATCTGCAAATCCAACGCGAGATTCTGGCAGTACCGCAATTTTTTCTCCATGAGCTGCACTGGATCACGCTCAATAAACGGCTTATCAGTGAGTCGAACAAACTCATTCAAATGTGGAGTAATGATGATGTCCTGATTCAGCGGAAAGGTCGGAATTCGTCGCAGCGACATAATCGCCACCGAGTCCAGTACGGTCGGAATCGACAGCTGCGGAATGAGTGTATCAAGCGCCGCCATCGTCTCTGGCTCCTCGCTCAAACCCGGTCCAATCAATACTGCATCGCACGTCGCAGCCATTTCCAGCACCAGCCCAACCGCACTCATCGTAAACCGTTCACCGCGATACTTTCGCACAATAAAGTCCGGATACAGACTTCGCGTCACCTCAAAATTACACTCCGGTACAAGTAGGTACACGAGATCCACGCCACTGCGAAGCGCTCCAAGCCCCGCCAGCATCGGCGCACCATGGTAATCAATCGACCCACCCACAATCAGCACCCGCCCATTATTTCCCTTATGGGAGTCGGGACGACGCTGCGGAAAAAACTGAACAGCGGAAGATTTCTTGAGCTCTGGAATCATAAAAATATCGTAATGAGCATGCGCCAAAATAGCAAGAGACGCTCTTGTATATCCCGAAAAATTCCACTATTATCCCTGCGAAATATATTCTAAATGCAGCTTTATGGACATTACTTGGCATGGAGGATCCTGCTTCACAATTAAAGGAAAAAAGGGAACGGTCGTCACCAACCCATACTCGCAGCACATCAAAAACGAGAAGCTCAAAGCAGACGTCGTGCTCGTCACCGACATGGGCTACGATAAGCTACTCACCGTAGGCGGCGAGCCAAAGATGTTTGATATTCCAGGAGAGTATGAGGTCAGTGAAATTCCAGTCGTTGGAATTCAGGTTCCGAATAAAAAAACAATCTTCCAGTTCCGCGTTGATGACATTAATTTCTGTCAGCTCGGTACCCTCGACCAGCCAATCTCTGCCGACCTGATTGAAAAAATCGGTGACGTGGACGTGCTGCTCGTTCCCGTTGGTGGCGATGGCACCCTCGATGCCAAAAAAGCCCATGATGTTATTGAAGAAATCGAGCCACGCATGGTGATTCCGATGGAGTACGACGATCTCACTGCCTTCGCAAAAATTTCCAGCATCCCATCCGCCGAACCAAAAGATAGTTTCTCCGCTCCAAACCGCGCCGCCCTTCCGCAGGACAAGACCGAGTACGTCGTGCTAAACGCAAAGTAAAATGCGCACAGGAAACCCCCTGCCTTCGTAGTTCAACGGATAGAATAGTCCCGTCCTAAGGGATAGATGCAGGTTCGATTCCTGCCGAGGGCACCAGTATTATTTTTTGAAAAGATCTCCAAGTGTCCTGGAAAGCCAGTTTCCCGGTTGTGGATCTTTTTCGACGGTGGCTGATCGGTGAGGTACCGCTCGGATCTGATCAGTTTGATCACCCGCAGCACGCTGGGCGACTTCAAAATTTCTTTTTCTCGTGGCAAGAAATTCCCCAATACTCCCTCGATTGGCTGGAGAAATACGATCACCTTCTGTGGCAAGAAAAGCTTCTAGCTCGGCGATATCAGTCTCGAGGTATGGCACATCCTCAGCACGATTTAAGGGAAACAGGCTCGCCTCAATGAGCGTCAATGTAGAGGCATGAGGCCGCGAAAGCTCCCTCCTAATGAGGGAAACGGTAGAGGTTCCAGGGCGAACAGGAACGCCAGTAAATGGTGATACGTCATCGATATGGTTCATGGAGTGAGAGGATTATTAACAGCATTATTATAACATGTTAGTAAAATTTTGTAAATAAAGCCGAAAGGAGAGCGCAAAGCTGAATTACTTGACAAAAAAAAGAAAAAATCTAAAATAACAACCCATGCACATCAGCCACTCCATTTATCAGCCAGGCCACGCAGAAAGTATCCTTGAAGAACCTTTCAATCCTCGCGTTCACACGTGGAGTCATTACTATGGGGTGACAGAGGCGGCCTGGAAGGCTCAACCGGTAAGTCAACACGGTGAATCTCCGGAGCCAGAAAAGATATTCGAAGAGCTTGAGCAGGCGCTGAAAAACAACGACTGCGCATTGCTGAAACAGGCCGTTACTCGAGAAACCGGCATCATTGATCCAAAGATTGGAGGTATAAAAATCTGCATCGTGAATCGAGGAGTAATGCAGATAATTGTCCGTCTCGATGTGGGTATTCAAAACGAGCATGGTCAATTTGTGGCATCGTGTCCGCTCATGGCAATTATTACGGCTTCTCGGGGGAATGCAGCGCAGCAGTACAGTATTCATGATTACCAGACGATCGCAAAGTGTCGAACGAGCGAGGCTCTGGCTCTCGGCCGAACAGAAGATGATCCAGAGTACGATCGCCGCCTGGCGACATTTCCTCCCCGGTACGGCGAGTCGATGACACCTGGCGGACATCATGTGCAGCTCTCAAGATTCATGCAGGGCTTTTATGAGGTAAACATGCATGCTCAGGCAGGAAATAGCTGGATAATGGGCGATCCAGCAGGTAGTCCCGGGAGGGGCGATAATACCGAGCGTCGTTTAGTATTAAATATGTACACACACCGTGAGAGAGGAGATCTGCTGGACGACAAAGAAAATCACCGTGTTCTTGGAAAAATCATGACGCATCAGTTCGAGACCGCCCTGAGATTAAAATCCGCCATAAGTCCCTCATTCAGTGCTGGCGATTATCTGTGGAGCCCAGGTGAAGGTCGTCTCATGCTCCATACGGCACCAGAACGCGAGCATGATCATGAGACGAGCGCATGGCAAAATATAAAGAAAATGTATCGCGTTCGGCTCGATGACATGAACCCAAAAATTCTCGCAGCAGCAGATCAAATAATCACGATGGTGCTGAGTCGAGAAATAAATATCGAGGCAGTACGAACAAAGAAAAATCAGGCCACCGAGAAAATGAGCTACTATACGTACGGCATGTTGGATCTCATGGTATTTGCAGAAAAAATGGTACAGACCGAAGTATTTACAGAGCCTGAGTGGCAAGAGGTGTTTAGGACGATCAAGCGATGGACCACACCGATCTATAACGCCATGGTGAGTGAGCTCCAGGGGAAAGGTATGGAAGAGCTCAGGAAAATATCTCCACATGTCATAGCGTTTCTCACCTTTTCACAGGAAAGTCAGAAGCGTTTGAATGACTTGATAATGATGGTGGCTACGACCTTTTCTACACTTTCTCGAGCCCCCCGACAATAGCCTTGATTCGTCGCACGCCGTCGCTGACCGCTTCTTCTTTGGTGATCTTGTAGGACTTGAGGACACCGGTATGTTCGACATGGGGGCCACCGCAAACTTCTTTCGAGAAATCACCCATGAAGTAGACTTTTACTTTATTTCCAAGCGTCGCGTACTTGTCATCGAAAACTCCGATCGCGCCACGCTTTTTTGCCTCTTCGACGTCGAGAATTTCGAAGTGAACGGGAAGGTCTTGTTGGATGGCGGTGTTGACCAGTCGCTCGACCTCTGCGAGTTGCTCCGGCGTCATTTTTTCGGTGTGAGAAAAGTCGAATCGCATACGCTCACGGGTGATGTTGCTCCCTTTCTGGTAGACGTGCGGACCGAGCACCGTGCGCAATGCCTGATGCGTGAGGTGGGTGGCGGTGTGGAGCATGGTGCACTCCTCTGAGTGATCAGCGAGACCACCAGCGAACTTTTGCTCAGCGCCAGCACGAGAGAGCTCCTGATGGACCTTGAAGGCTGTGTCGAAGGAGGCATCCTCGAGTTTCAGACCGTATTCTTTCAGCATCTCCGCGATGAGTTCTTTCGGAAAACCAAATGTTTCGTAGAAATAAAAGGCGCGCTTGCCGGAGAGATTGAAATCGCGTGCGGCGAGTCGCTGGGCGAATGTTGCGAGCGTTGCAAGTTCATCAGCAGCGAAAAGTGCCGCAAGCTTTGCAGGTTTTTCTGCATCGGTGAGACCTTGATGTGCTCCGACCCCACGAATCAACATCTGAATATCTTTCATCTTTGGACCGGTGAATGTTGTGATGGCTGAGATGTTGGTGTCAGCGGGGTCGAATGCCTGCTTGATAATATTGAACCACTGAAGAATCGTCATGATCGCTGAATCGCCCTCAAAAGAATTGGTGACAAAAATTTCCATCTGTTTCTGAAACTCTTTCTCACCCTTGACGAGCGTCTCGCGGAAACGGGTCTCCTCACGATCGAGTTCACGATGAATCTTATCACGGTTGGTGAGAAGTTCCGGGTAGGCATCTTTATAGAGATCAATGTACGAATCCGCAACAAGCGCCGTGAAGTTTTCGGCGATGCCGAGTTGTGTTCCACATCGTACCGCGCGTCGGATGAGTCGTCGGAGAATGTATCCCTGATCGGTATTTGATGGAGCGACGCCCCACTGATCACCGAGAATAAATGTGGATGCACGCAGATGGTCGAGAATAATTCGGCGTGCACGAGTGTGCTGCTCGTCGGTGAGCGTGGTTTCAGGTGCGCCATGTTCTTCGATGCTTTCGTTGATCGCTTGGGTGACTTGCTGAGTCGCCCCGGCGAAAATTTCTGTTTCATAAATACTCTTTTTTCCTTGAAGAATGGCCGCTACTCGCTCGAGACCAAGTCCCGTATCGACATTTTTTTGCGCAAGTGGCTGGAATTTTCCCTCGGCTGTTTTGTTGTACTGCATGAAGACGTCATTCCAGATTTCCACGAATCGTCCGCAGTCGCAGTTTGGGTGGCAGGTTGGGCCGTGATTGACGGTGTCGTGCTGGAGATCCGGTCGTACCAGATAGAACATCTCGGTATCGGGACCACATGGGCCAGTTTGACCAGCGGGACCCCACCAGTTTTTCTTTTTTTCATAGGCATAGATGCGCGGGCCAGAGGCTTCAGCCGGTTCGTCTTTTCCTGCGATACCCTCCGTCGCGTCGATCTTGACCGTCGCAAACTGCGTCTTCCAGTGCATAATCGACTCTTCATCTTTTGGCGCATCGTTATCACCACGAAAAACGGTCGCGTAGAGTCGTTTTGGATCGAGACCCAGGCCGTAAGTCGTCTCAGGATCACCAGTAAGAAACTCGAAACTCATCTGAATCGCCTCTTCTTTGAAATAATCACCGAGCGACCAGTTTCCCATCATCTCAAAAAATGTGCAGTGTGAGCTGTCGCCAACTTCGTCGATGTCGTCAGTTCTGATGCACTTTTGCGCGTCGACGAGGCGCTTGCCACTCGGATGCGGCTCACCCATCAGGTAGGGAACCAGGGGATGCATGCCCGCCGTTGTAAAGAGTACGGTTGGGTCATTTTCAGGTATGACGCTGCTACTCGGAATCGCGGCATGTCCGTATTTTTGGACAAAAAAATCGATATATTTCTGCCGGAGTTCGTTGGCGGTAAGTGGTTTCATAAGGAGCAATAATGTGCAATCAAGCCCCCACACTTTAATGTCTTTTCGGAGCCTCTGCAAGCGGCTTCAGCATACGGTCCCGTGAGGGGTTGCAATTCATGATTTTTTTAACAAAATGTAATTTGCACGGAGGCTCAAAATCCGCTACCATAAAGCCACAAAATCAAGTTCAAAAAGCTCACAAAACCCCACGCACGTTTACCTTCGTTTAGATCATAGCTCCACGGGTACTAAAATATTTCATAATATTTCTACCCATGGAAAATGCTGCAATGGTCATGTCGGACCCCGAAACACTCACTGACCGCCAACTCTTCGAAGCCGCTCAGCGAATCGGCGCTCTGGCCCTCAAGTCCCGACGAGAATTCATTGGTCTCCTTCCATTAATCGAACGTCGTCGTGTGTACGAAGGTCGCATGTTTTATTCAATCTACGATTTTGCCGCGAAAGTCGGTGGAATTGGGCGGGAGATTACCGAGGAGGTTTTGCGCCTTGATATTCAGTTACAGAATTTTCCGCTCGTTCAAAAATTACTCTACCGTGGAAAAGTTGGATGGACAAAAATTCGTACCGTGACACATTGGCTGTTGCCTGAAAATCAAAAAGAATGGATTTCAAAACTCGAAAATCTCTCGAATCGAGCACTAGAGGTTTACATTCGAGATTTGCGAAAACAGTCACACGAAGAGGTTGCTATATCACTCTTTCTCGACGCACCGCGCGTACCATTGACATCTGAAAATTTAGCGATAAAATCATCTAATTTTGAAAAAACAGCTGAAAATAAAGCTGAAAATTTCCACGTGGAAATTTCAGAATACAACAGAAATATTTCCGAAAGTCAAACGCCGCTGCCGCCCCCACCCAACAAGCTCGCCCAGCTCGCCCAGCAGCGCGAAACCTTTACCTTCTCATTGCAAAGCGACATCGCCGCGCGACTCCGACTTTTTCGACAGAAACTCGAAAAAGATCGCCGCGAACTTATCACGTGGGAAGAGGTGATGATGGAATTTCTCAAAATGATCGAGAGCGAGATGCGATATAAAGAATTAAAAAAAGCGGAACGGAAACCACAGGAAAAACCCGAGGACAAACCCGCCACCCGCCACATCCCCGCGCATGTCCGCCACGCGGTCGATCAGCAATATAATGGCCTCTGCGCCTTCAGGGACTGCACGAAGCTCGCCACAATTTATCACCACACCCAAAGATTTGCGCTCACAAAAGATCTACCCGAGCAGCAAGTGCACGACCCTCAGTTCATCAAACCCCTCTGCGAGCCACACGAACGGATCATTCACAACACGCTCATAGAAAATGAAGAGGTTGATCCGGTGACCTGGAAAATTCTCAATACGCCAGATACAGCTTCAACGAGGCATGAAATTGATCAGCAAGTGATGGCCTACAGAAAGCCAAAATAAAACCTACTCTTGCTCGATTTCGCTCACCACGAGCTGGCCTTTTCCGGTGGACTCGACATACATGTATCCCTTAGTGCCAGCACCGCTATAAAGAACCTGTCCGGTCTTGGCGTCGCGTACTTTAACATTACGGACAAAACAATCAGTCATATCTTCGAGCACTGCCTGCTTATGGATACCCATATCGATAGTAAATGCTACAGTATCGCCGGCAGTAATTTTTTTCTTTAAGGAGAAGGTTGTACTCTTGGTTTTTTTGGATCCCGTGAGTTTTTTCTCAACCGTCGTCATCCATGGGGCAGAAATCTGGGCAGATTGAGTAATAAGTGTCGTTGAAGGAAGGCCACTGATAGTGCAGCTTACTGATACGGAATCGAGAAGGATGTCTCGCTGGTCAGGAAAGTAATTTTCCATCTCAAACTCCATAAATCCATTGGTCATGGTTCCCGGCTCAACAATCGCGCTGGTCGGTATTACTTTCCACGACATGGAAGAGCCACCGGCCTGGGATGTTGCTGGAAAAACAGCAAGCATAAGGCCGAGAAGTGAAGCAAGAAGGACTGAAGATCGCATGGATAGAGGGGAAAGGAATAAAGAGATGCGATAAAAGCATACGTCCTGATACCTAAAATATGACACAGAAAATGGCGTAAAGCTAGAGTGTGGAACGCCCGCACGCTGTTGACAATAAGTAAAAAAAGTATAGGATGTTCATCCTGCCCTGGTCAATTGTCGAGAAATAAGATAGGCTAGCCAAAGTATTTACCCTGAAGTTAATATGCTCACCGAAGAACAACTCAAAGAATTCTGTGCCGAACAAAACATTCCCGCCTTTCGCGTGAAGCAGATTTTGCAAGCCGTGTATCAGGAAGGGGCGGAGACGTTTGACGACATCACGACACTCCCAGCACCACTAAAAAAACAACTCAGTGAGAAGTTTAAAATTTCAACCGTGACGCCAAAGGCGCAGGAAGTTTCTGCTGATAACTCAACCGTGAAAATATTATTTGAACTTCCAGATGGTTCAACTGTTGAGGGCGTGTTGATGCGATTTAATGATGGTCGACGAACGGTATGTATCTCATCAGAAGTCGGCTGTCCATTGAAGTGTAAATTTTGTGCGTCAGGGACGCTGCGTTTCAAGCGAAGTCTGACGTGGGAAGAAATTGCGGATCAGGTTATTTATTTTTCCAGGTATCTGAAGAGACAAAAAGAAGAGTTGAATCACGTCGTCTACATGGGAATCGGTGAGCCGTTTCGAAATTATACGAACCTCATGAAGTCGTTGCAGACACTAATGGATCCGAAATATCTCGGCCTGGGGGCTCGAAAAATCACCGTATCGACGGCAGGAATTGCGGACAAGATCAGACAGTTTGCGGATGAGCCATTCCAGGTGAATCTCGCTCTCTCACTCCACGCACCGACTCAGGAGCTTCGAGAAAAAATCATGCCGATCGCGTTGCGATTTAAGTTGCCGGAGTTGATGGAGGCGGTGGAGTATTATATCAAGACGACGAAACGAAGAATTTCGTTTGAGTACGTGATGCTGAAAGGCGTAAATGATAGTGCAGAATGTGCGCATCAGCTCGCGAAACTTATCAAAGGTATGTTGTGTCACGTGAACTTGATTCCGTACAACGCGACCGACATCGAAGAGATGAAAGGTTCGGAAAAGCAGACCATCAGAGAGTTTCAGGAAATTCTCGACGAGGCAGGAATCCCAGCGACGACTCGAGTGAGTCTCGGACAGGATATTGCAGCGGCATGTGGACAGCTCGCAAACAAGGCACAGAAGCCAGTAACCGCAGCAATCCCTTCGTACAAAAAATCCAGACTCTTGCAAGGGTGAAAACTTGCTCGAAATCTGTCTATGCGTGATAATGCAAACACGACTACCCGTCGTCAAATTTTCTTGATCCAAATGGGAAAAAAATCCTCTTCAAAAAAGCAGAAACACGCCGAGAAATTGGTACCGTCTGACGTGCCTGCCGAGATGCCTGAGCCAACCGAGCAGAAGCCGCCAGGTACAGTGGCGAGATGGATACGCGAAAAATGGCTGATAACAGCGCTGGTTGTGATGGCACTTCTCATGCTCGGAGGTATGGCAATTATGACCTGGTCGCGGCCAGCATCGCTTGATGTGTATCTGCCACGAGAAACAATTGGATTCGTAGAAGTGAATACAGACTTTACCGATGCTCAGTGGGAAATACTGAACGCCAAAACGCCAGAGGTCGTGAACGATGCGGTACGATTTTTGAACGAAACCTTCCAGGTTGATTTTACGAAAGACGTCCATCCATGGCTCGCCCGGCGCGCCGGGCTCGCCCTCCTTCCCACCCAAACAGGTGGTCAGGAGTCCCAGCAGTTAGCCCAGTATAAGCCAATCGTATTTCTCGAAATTCAGGATGAAAAACAGGCTCTCGCGTTTTTCGAAAAGCGCCATCTTCAGGGAATCTCGGAAAAACTTCAGCAGCAAACGCACCGTGGCGCTCCCATGTACTCATACCTCGCAAGTAATCCGTACACGCTGACACGGCTCGGCCGATATCTCATCGTCGCCCCTGACGAGGCAACCGCAAAGGCGATCATCGACGCCACTCATGACAAAAACGGAACTCTCGCCACGCAGCAAGCTCTCCAGGATGTTCAGAAGAACCTCCCTCGTAATAATCTTGCTTTTGGCTTCATAAAGCCAAGCTATCTCGCATCTCAAACGGCAGGTGATCCATTCAGCATCGCCAATATTTTTACCAATCGACTCTCGAGCGAAGGTCTCGCCATCACAGTCGACGAAGATCATCTCATCGCTCAGCACGTCGCACGCTTCGACAGCGCCACGAGATCCCAACAGGCGCAACCATCGCAAAAATCCTCACCAGCCCCATACCGCGCGAACCTCACAAAACTTTTCTCAACGAACGTGACATTTTTTGCTGGCGGCACCAATGCATCAGGAACACTCACGCACATCACCACCCTTCTCTCCTCAAAAGACTTCACCGGAAGCGTCATAGAAACAGCGCTCAAGCAAGCCATTGATGCAACACTCAGCGAACTGACATCAGAAGAATTTACCGAACTTTTCAGTCGCGAGTATGCCATCGGTCTCGACAATAGTGCACTCGTCATCGCCATCGAACTCGGTGATGCAAATGCAAACAGCGCCACAAAAAATTTCATGAAACTAAAAGCTATCTTACAAAAAAATCCACGCTTCACCGAACAAACATTCTACGAATCCATCACGGGAAATATCGGCATCCTCTCAACTTCGGAGCAGGCACGAGATCAAGCCGCCGCACGCGCCAACAGCACAACCAGCACAGCAACCAGCAACTCAAATACCAGCTGGAAACATTCTGTAACTTACCAGTCATCCGTCGAGTCACAGCTCGAGACCTACACCAAAAAAGCGAGTGATATTATTTTTATCGAGGGTTCGCTGCTCAAAGATTACCTTCCGCCAGAGTGGAGCTTCCTCGCGCGCATGAAGCATCTCACTCTCGCCTCATTATCCTTGGAAAACGGCATCAAAACCACGCTTCTCCTCACGCCTTAATGTCAACCATGACGCGTAAAATCGTACGAGATATCGAACCAAAAAAAACACTTCGACCCGAAGTGGCACCCCCGCACGCGCCCGCTGAGCAAAAAAAAACATCTCCGTACATTCTCGATCTCTCGCAAAAGACCATCGTGAATCTCAGTGACGGCAAGAGTCCAACCGACATCCGAACCATAAACAACATTGACACGCATCCACAGGACGCGACGATGCTCGTGGCGCAAAAAGCAAGATCCTCATCGCTCTTTCTTCAGCTCAGCGGCATCGCCGTCATGGGACTCGTCATCGTCTTCCTTCTTAACACGGCGCGCTCCTATACCGAGGGCCAGAAGCTCTTTGCGAAAGTCGCACAGTCCGCAAAAAATGGCTACAGTCAGCTCGTTCATGGCGGAGAACAGGCACAGAAAAAAAACATCAACGCCACACGAAGCATGTTTGAAGAGGCCTACGCACAGTTCCAAACCGCACAGGAACAGATCTGGTTTCTCAAAAACGAACCCTCGCTCGCAAGGTACACCGCAATCCTTGAGTCGGGCCGACGTCTCGCCGAGTCGGGAAAAGAAATGATCGCGATTATGGATCGAATAAAAACAACACCAGATATGTTTGCAAACACCCTGAGCAATCAAGCAACCGAAAAAACTGCTCCGCAAAAAAAAGGCACTAATGCTCTCACCGAGCTCCAGGAAATCTATCCAAGAATGCTCACGGTTCATCAAAATATCTCAACATCACTGAAAAGTTTTTACGCGATTGCATCAGAAGTTCCTGCGAACTATCGCGCAGCGTTCAGCCACGGAACAGGGGTCCTGCAAAAAGCGCACGACCTTCTCTCAAATATTCTTCAGATCTTCCCGGGCATGATGAGCATGCTTGGTGATCACGGCTCGCATCGCACGATTATTCTTCTCCAGAATGCCGACGAGGTTCGTCCAACCGGTGGATTCATCGGAAGTTTCATGAACCTTGAGATGCAAAACGGCACGATCAAGGAGTTGAAACTTGAAGACGTCTACACCCTCGACGATCGTTTCAAGCAAGCAATCGTACCACCACCAGAAGTTCAGAAACTCTCGGGCCGCTGGTTCATGCGTGATGCAAACTACTCACCAGACTTCCGGACATCAGGAGAGAAGGCTCTCTGGTTTTATGAGCAGGAGAGCGGGAAAAAAGCCGATACGATTCTCGCTGTCAATCACCAGTTCCTCGGAAAAGTTCTTGCCATCATCGGACCAGTCGACGTAGGACTTCCGCAACCATTCACTTCAGAAAACTATCGCGAAGTGATCACCTACATGGTAGAGACAAAAAGATCCGGCTACGAAGATCCAAAAAAAATTCTCAAAGATCTCCTTCCGGTTATTCAGCAGCGACTGTTTCAGCCGGCGCACATGGAGCAGTTTCAGCAACTTCTCCTCGAAGAGATCGTCGAAAAAAATCTCATCGGCTACTCCCGCCACGCCTCCGCACAAACCATGTTTACCACACTCGGCATGGACGGCGCACTCCAATCCGAGCAGCGCAACGAAGACTACCTAGCCGTTATTGCCTCATCCTTCAGCGGAAATAAGAGCGACGCTGCCATCAAGCAGGAGCTCACGCACAGCACCGTTATTGAAACCAACGGCGAGATATACAACCAGCTCACCATCAAGCGCACACACCAGTGGAGCTCGGCATCCGAACAAAAGTGGAAAAAAATACTTCGACCATTTAATTTCACCGACTTCCCGGAACACTACCTGCAAATTTTTGGAAAAGGCGATAATAAAGTGGCGCTGCGTGTCTATGTTCCTTCGGGGTCGCAACTCATATCCGCCGATAATCTTCCGATCGATGCCGTCAGAACCATGCGTGACGCCGACCTCGAGCGCAGTTATTTTTCGTTCGACATGATCACCAAACCTGGCGAGACCAGTACCGCCACCATCCGCTACAAGCTGCCATTTTCCATGAGTAACGTCTTTGCCAATACCTACACACTCAACGTGCAAAAACAGCTCGGTGCACCATCGTCATCGCTCACGAAGCATATCCAGCTCGGAAACTTCATGTCATTTACGAGTGCCTATCCGGAAGGATTTATGACCGAGCCAGACGGCACGCTCACAATTGGAAAATCACTGAACCACGATCAGCGTCTCTCGGTTCTCATGACGCGTCACTCGATAAAAAACCCGTAGCCCGACTGGGCTATCACACTTCGGATGGCATCAGCAGATGCTACGGGCACATATACAACAATCTTAATAATATTCAACACAGCATATGAGTTATGTGAAAAAATCACCATCTCACTACCTCAGCAATAAACTCACCAGTGAGTTTATTTTTGCCATCATCAAACTTCATCGTTCCGCAAGCATACTTGGCATCAAGATGAGAGATTTCAAGTGAACCATTCTTGTCGAAGACGCCACCAGCGAGCCCCTTTGAGCTAATATTCGTCTCATTGACTTTCATCTTAGCATCAGCGGCGCTTGAGTAGTTTCCAACACCAGCTACCTTTGTAACTGTGTCAGCAAACTGGACGACAACGAGAGCATCCTTTTCAGTCTTGTTATAATCAACATAGATATTATCCTTTGGAACATCGTAGGTGCCAAAAATTAAACGAGCACTCTCTGGAGTTTTTGACCAGACATTGAACCAGTTGCTTTTTGGAGTGAACGTCATCTCAGCAAGACCAGAAGTTTTAGCCGTGAGAACGGTTGATTTTACGCAACCTGCTGGTGCATCAGTATACGCAACCTTGGCTGCAGATAGAGCTCCATTCCCACCAACGGGTGCGTTGCTGGAACAGGCCGAAAGAGAAAGGGCCATGATCGCAAGCGGAGCAAAAAGTTTCTTATTCATAAGGAGATGAAAGAAAGATAAAAAATAAACCACCCCAAGTCTACGCGGATTCTGCTTCACGGACAACGTTCTCGGGAAAGAAGATTGGTAAGATTGCTAAAAATACAATTTTATAGTAAAATATAAATACCAAATAAAAACATAATAAAAATCCCCATGAGATCTTATCAAAAAAATCACACCCGTCTTGTCGTTGCCTCTATCGCAGCTTTTGCCATGACACTCATGTTGGTGCTCGCGATACCAGCATCAGCACCAGTGAATCCAGTACGATCATCAGTGCTTCTTGCTCAGGCCGATGAAGATGTTTTTGAGGAAGGTGAATATGAAGAGGACGAGATGACTCTGGAAGAGGAGTTAAAGTTCCTGGAAGAGGCAGAAAAAGAGTTATCGACCCTTCAAAAAAGCGTAAAAGGATTCAAGGCATCAGTCACGCGCGTCGAAAAGAAATACAACAAAAAGAGTGTTATCAGTGTCTACGAAAAAATGCAGGATGCTCTCCAGCCGGTTTGCGCCTATCGTGATGCATATGTCGAATCAATTGAAGGGAAGTGCGAGGTGCTTGGCGACTATATCGAATCGTACGACAAAATTGACGTAAAAAAGGTAATACTCCCACGAATACGCAACTTCGTCCGAACATTCAATGCAGATTTCTTTGCCGGAGCTCAGGAGGAAATAAATGACTATCGGACTGAACTCCGAGAATCAATGGAAGACGAAGAAGACGAAGAGGAGGAAGATTAATACGTTACACTTTCTCTCCGAGACCTAACTTTTGAGCCAAGAAGGCATGGCTCAAAGCCTCAGCATTGAGATAGTGCTGAGCCGGCATCGTCTCTCGAGCATTGTGACTGAGTCCATCATGACGAACAAAGGTCATGCTTATTGGTATGCCAGCCTGGCCGAGACTTGCGGCATCATGACCGGGGAGAGACGGCATCTTCACATGGGTGAATCCAAGTGATTCCGCCTGAGTTGTTTTGTCGACAACGGCCTGCGGATCAACCGGGACATATGCCTTTTCCGAAACCGTACGGATGATACCCCGAGCATCAATATCCGCAGAGCTATCAACTAAATGACCTGCAATAGTGCTGACTTTGCTACGAACTTGAGTGAGCATAAAGCGCATTGCCTCAGGGTCGACATCACGGAAATCGAGATTGCAATCTATCGATCCCGAAGCAGGACTCATGCGGAAGTCGGTGACCGTCCCACGGATACGCCCCACGCCTACGGACTCCCCGCTCATACCAACCTGGCGCGCAACCTCGGTACGCGCAAGTCGCTCAACGAGTGATGGAATCTCCATGGCCTCCATAGCAGCTGGATCAAGATAAGAAATAACACCATAGGCTGGCTGACTTTTCCAGGTAAGTTCCGTACGCAAAAAGTGACTCATATATTGCTTGTTGTGTTTCAGAAATCTGCCAAATGGCTCATCTTCCGCGCGGGGGTCAAGAAAATATGTTGGCACTAAAAGCTCAACCGTCTGCAACTTTGGCACCGTAGTGTAGCCCGTAAGTTCCGGAACAGAGATATTGAGGATCTGAATATTACCAGTCATTTTTGGATCCTGAAAAAGTTCTACCAGGCCCTCGACAAAATGAGATGCAGCGATGAGGGCATCCTTTCGATACCAAGGTGTGTCATGACGATAGGTAGCACGAGTGTTCGGAGGAGTTCCTCCCGTATGAGCCTCTTCTCCGGTAAACGTAAAGGTTATTCGCTTATGGCTGTCCGGTCGAGAAAGGTTGAGGCTCTTGATAAGATCCCTGCGTAGAGGCAGCTTGATAACCTGACGAACCGCCCCTCCAATACCATCGATAACAATACCAACATCAACATCAAGCGCTTCACATACCCCGCTTTGTTCAATATGGAGCTCTTCATAGTGGGCAACATTTGCGGCAGTAAGTGGCGGATTGGCAATCTCAGCTAACATATCAGCCCACATCTGCTCGCCTTCGGCCTCGCCATACTTTGTTTGGAGATACATACGGAACGGAATTTTTTTCCCATCATCGAGCATGTACATAACCTGCTCAAGTTCTTGAGGGGTGATGGTTCCGGTAGCGATGCGACTTCCAAGACAGGTGGCGCCCGTCTTTGGACTGGACTCCTCACCACGGAAAACGGCAACCGTATAATTCATCTGCGACTCTTGACCATTCTTATGCGCGGCAAAAACTTTTTCAAGAAAGTTCATCGCAGAATTCACACCAGCGACACCATCAAACTTACCTCCCTGGAGAACGCTATCAACATGCGAACCAGACATGATGGCTCGAGACCGATCTTGCCCAAAAAAGGTAACAAACAAATTACCGATGGCATCTGTTTTGACTTCACAGGCCTCTCGCGGAATTTCATAAGTCTCCATGAGGTGGTAGGCGTACACCTTCACGGCTTCAAAAGCAGCGTCTTCCCGGGCCGAAAACGCATAACACTCTCGACCCTGAGTTTGAGACTCAGTCGGAATGCTGCATTGAGCTACAGCTTCAACAATACGAAGGTTTGGGGTACTCATGAGAAAGATAGGATATCATATTTCAAAATTGAGTCAAATAGTGTGATGTTGCAGAGTTCCAGTCACATTTCCTGCTTCAGCTTGCAGTGAGCTTTGGATGGTCGCGTAATAACACTTTTGGAGAGGGGTCATTCCGTTCATGGCCAAGCCATAATGCCGTCGTTTGGTGTTGTAGAAGCTGA
>SXGS01447532.1_pt1 | contig 58895 bp, 71 predicted proteins | sample 3174681 | NCBI WGS metagenome assembly SXGS01 (sample SAMN11356861, study PRJNA531348) | freshwater metagenome | isolation source: freshwater sample F1-80 | place: China: Fuxian Lake, Yuxi | collected 2017-12-25
CCTCTTTCTATTAAGGTGGGGGATTTGATTTTTTCAGAAATGTTTCTGATCTCTTTCGATATAAGTAGCTCTGTTGGAAGCAAAATCTTGACTTTAAATTTTAAAGACGCTTCGATCATTCTCGATAAAATATACGTTGGACTGTTGCAGAGGGACGGCGACAAACAAAACGTTGTCCCAAATCCCAACACTCCATTCGGTAAATTAGATTTCGCCCAATATTTTACCGCTAGGACTAGCATTCCTATTCGTTGCGGTCCATGTGAAGCTGATGAGATCGGAGTGGGTGGAAGAAATGAGATATTACCACTGCAAAAAGATTTATACGGAGGATTCGTTTCAAATGCAGATATGAGAACGGGGGGAGTAATCCTTATTGGAACGGACGAAGTCGTAGACAGTAAATGCAAAATTCCGGATGTTACCTATAATTTTGAAGAGCTTCTAGTTGCGCTAAGGATGATTGGATTTAAAATAATTGGATTTGATAGGGCAAAAAGTTCATCAGGTATTTGGGCCAGAAGAAATACCACTGGGAATCTTAGAAGCGTATTAGATACTTGGTGCAATTTATTTGGTTATAGCTATGTTTGGGATTTTACTAGAAATGTTTTGATCAGCGTGGATTTATCGGTACCCGTAACGAGTTCTAAGATGGACATCTTGAAGGCTCAAATAGAAAGCATGAAAGAAGGATCTGACGTATCAGTCCAGTCTTTCGATGAATCTTTCTCTATAGAAAATACAGTTGTCAAAGACTATACTTCGTACCTTTTAAGAGACGCTAAGACTTTAGATTTCGGAAAGACGTGGAAGGAAAGGCTGTCATTTAGAAATCTAAAAATTTCAGAGATAATTCCTTGCGAATTTTTCGGACCAAGAAACGAGCAAGAACTTGTCGTCTCCGCTACCTTAGCTAAATATAGCAAGCCAGCGAGGACGCTTTATAACTGGCAATTGTTAGGTGGCTGCAAAGATCTTTCTCCATTAGGTATTACTTTAAAGCATAAATTTTCTCGCATAGAGAAGGAGAGGCTGATAAATTATAATTTTAACGTAACTGACGCCAAAGGATTTGAGGATAAATACGGTAAGGAGTGCGATATATATTTGGGCACGTATAGTGAAGATCTGGAAAACGATTGGGTAGACTGGGAATTGAAAGTTGCCGATTTTATTGGAAGATATTATACTTCAGATAAACTTTTTGATGACTATTCTGTATGCGAAGAAAATCTTTATTTAAAATGGAGCCAAACAACCCAGCCTGCATCTACGAAATATCAGGAAAGCGATAATGAAAATCTACCTTTCAAAGATTTATTAAAGCACCCTAGGGAAATAAATATAGATTCAAAGTTCCCTATCTGGCTCACTAGTAGAACGCCCGTCTACGGATTAAAAGACGAAGATGCGAAAATGATATTCCTAGACAAAGAAAAGAAAGATATTCTACAGGAATTCGTCCCGTCTTTTGAACCTATCGACGCTACCATAAGGCAGTACTTGGGGCTACTTTTTGAACGGCTATTTCCCGGAAGCCTTTCTAAAAGCTTAGAGGATCTAAAAAAAGAAAAGATACAGCCCGTTCTTATATTCGTGCCGTCTAGAAAAAAAATCCAAGAAGTATTAGTCGTGGGAGATCTACAAGAGAAACCTAATTCTTTGATTATAAATCCTCTTGAATGGTTGGCCGAAGCAGAAAGGGAATTCGCAAATAATAAAAAAACAGAAGAAAAATGCGAACTTACCTGCGATTTCAATCTCTTAGACTCATTTTGCTGCCCAGACAATAATAAGAAAATTTTAGAAGAAGGGGACGTTTACGTGTCCGACGTAAGAGCGAGAAATTTTAAAGTAACGACGCGATTAGGTTCTCGTCTATTTACTCTTCCTTCTGAATTCAATCTATTAGGCATCATAAATACAGATAGACAATATAAAAGAACCATCCCAAGAATTACACAGACTTTCGGATCTATAGGTCGCCCCATGAACGCGATGAAGTTCGAAATAGATAATAATAACATCACTTCTGATTTGGGAGAAATGTTAGAGCAGCCGGGTGGATTTGCAATAGACTCTGTGATAGTTCCCGTTGGAACGGTGGACGTTAATAACACTAACATACAATTAGAGCTGATGCAGGCTGGAGTTCTACATGCTCGGACTAGTGCGGGTTATCCGCTCGTTATAACTGCCCCATCGAGAACGATATCCTTTAAAATGGCTGGTATGAATTATTTACCGATATTACCCTTCTTAAATCCTCAAGGAGGTCTAGAATCGATGTCTGTATCTGTCGACGAAAATGGGACCAACTCAAGCTTGTCATTCTCTACAAGACCAAGGGAGCTGCCCGAAAAAGATCTCTTAATAGACAAAATAACTAAATCATTAAGGTTAAATACCTTCGGAAGAACATTCTAATGGTTTTCTCTGGCAAAAATTATCGATCTCTGCTTGAAAAGGATATGATCTCCTTTGAGACGGACTTGTCTATAGATAATCTAAAAGGGGCGGCATCTTTCGGTTTTTCTGGAGAAGGTAAGTCTATTTCCTTTAGCTTTGAAAGTGGAAGAATATATGATCCCGAGAACAGGTATTTCAGCAGCTACGAAGCTAATAATATAATAGCTTTATCCGGAAATGTATCAGGAGCTTCATATGACTATTATCATAACTCAAATCCAATTTGCTTCGTAGGAAAAAAGGATAGCTTTAAAGTTCAGAACTTTTTTGTAAATACTACCGGATGCAATATCAACGTTAAGAATTTGGCGGTTAGCTCAAATGAATATGACTATCTTTTAAATTTTGCTACAGGCTTTGTTTCTGGAAAAACGATAACCGGTTTATTAAAGTCGGTAGAGACTGGAACGAAATTCGAAATCTTCTCTGGAGAAATTGTTTCTCCTATCTCGTTCGTATTTAGTGGCTTTGAAAGCGGTAGAGTGAACTCGTCCATTATAACTATCACTCCTTCCGGGGACATAAATTTATATGATATCTTTCCTATAAATCTGAATCTCTATACTAACTTCGGAAAGATAAACAAGAAGTTTGAAGCTAGATCTTTGCCCGAAGGAGGGTACTTAGTAGCCCTCATTAACGAAACAACGAACTATTCAGAGCGGTATCCATTTATCGGTGGGGACACAACCGGACTAAAAACCAATGATTATGAACTGACTTATAATGTTTCGGACAAATTCGTCCTGCTTGCGACCCCACAACCCATAGGCGTCTCGTTTCAATATTCCGCAGGGAATACTGGAGACTACTATAGAATAACTGGAATAAACGTTACCAATAGCGGCTCTGGGTATTCTCAATCTCCAGCTATTATTTTTAATGTGCCGATGGGAGTAAAAGAAAGCATTAAAGCCTCCGGCAGCGGAGTTCTAGTAGGCAGTGGACTATCTTCTATTATTATTTTAAATAGCGGCTTATATCTAAGTGGCTTACCGACCGTTTCTATAAGTGGGATAAGTGGAACGGGATCGGGCGCGTCGGCATCTGTTTCTGGCGATTATTTTTATACTAAATATTTTACGGGCAATTGGAATATTGAAACCGGAGTTGGCTCTGGTAGCCTAATAGATTTTAGAGCTTCTGGTTACACTGGCTTAGATTCCAATAATAATCTAAGGTACTTGGGTCAGACTAATGTTGTGCCGACGGGAGTGGTTATGACGACTAGGTTGAGCTATGTAAACACTTTTGATCCAGATCCATTAACAGCCAGATTAGATTTTTCTGGAATTAACGGCGTTTCAATTTTCGAACTTTTTGATGGGGGTAGGTAAAATTTATGGATAGAGTAACATTTATAGACAGGCAGAAGTCGCAAAAGATGGTTATCAGAGAAATTCATGATGATTATGTCGTCGCTTGTTTTAGCGGTATAAAGATGACCGCGCCCCTCGGAGAGCCCGGAAAGAGCGGAAGCTGCGGATGCATAAAATCATTAGATCCATTTTTAGATGTAAATAGAAGACTTTTATCAGGGGCATCGAGCCAAATCTCGGCAGTTAGTACTAATTGTTTAAGGATTACTGGGGCGGTCATATCTACTACTTTCCCGAATTTGCCTTCTGGTATCACAGGTCAACCTTATTTTGCCGCAGCTCTACAGCACACCTCTTATAATGGATTAACCAGTCCCGGTTCTCAATACAAAGAACAAAAACCAGTGATCTTCGATCCTGTATTCGATAGCAATGGAATAGTCCAATCCGTAGGTATAACTCAAACTGGATTATATTGTTACAAAAGTACAGATACATATTTGCCAAATTTTTTCACGATAGGAGTCCCGACTGATTATTTTTCGCTTAATGAGTTTGGTTTTCCGGGGCCGATGCTCGGAACAAGTACTTTTGTATATTCTGGATTCTTTTTGGGTACCCACATAAATATTAACGACGAAGCAAATAAAAATAAAGGCGGACCAACGGCGTGCAAAAAGCAAGTATCAATAACTTCTCTCGAAATAACAAATTCAGGATCAAATTATACGAACTCAGTTCGCATACAAAATAATCTAACTGACGCATGTTTCACGCCGAGGTATAAAGAAGAGACGCCATTCGAAGGAAATGTCCTATTAGATGAAGTAGGAAAAATAACCGGGATCCAAATAATAAATAGCGGAGTATATTGCGAGATGGAAGATGTTGTCGGAGAAAATTGCAATCCAGCTCCCACCTTCCCTCAGAAATCTTTTAGTTTCACGGGCGACGCAGGGACCCTTGGCCAAGTGATTTTCTCATTAGCAGACGCCCCCACTTCGTCTCCAGAAGCGACTGGGAAGGGTGGCTTTTTTGATGCGAGCGGAAGATATTGTGTGGAAGTAGCGAAGCCTCACGCTTTAAGAAAAACCCCGTTCAATGGCCAAAATATTGATAACGTGGTTTACTCCTATTCTGACGTACAGACAAGAACAGCGACTCACAACATTGCAAGCCATAAGTGCGCTGATAACGAAGCATCCATTGAAAAAATAACTCCCCCTTATAAAACGGGAGATACTATTTACGCTACTAAAAGCATTTCTGATGGAACCGATCTTCCGGCCGCCAATGGAAATAACACTTCTCTTTTCTTCATGGACGAGAATAGAGATGCAAGGCGTTGGGAGGATAATTGTGGCGGTGGCGGTGGAGGTGCGGCCGTATGGCTGTAAATTATATACAACCTAATACTCCTACTAATGCCAGCTTGATGAATGATTTATATTCTGAGCTGGATAGAAAAGTTAATTTACTCACGAATAATAAATCTATATATTTTTATGATTCTTCTGCTTTTTCTAGTAAAAAGATTTTTTATTTCTTTGATGGAGTACAGGGGCGGGTAGACGAAACATTAGATACAAATATCTGTGGCACTAGATATCCAAATGGATCAACGGGATGGTATTCTTATATTTTTGCTAGTTTGGATACGAGCAAAGAATATTCTCATCAAATTTTTGAAGACGCGGTTGATGATGTTCAATTGGGGGGGGGTTTAACTGGCAGTGGTCAATGTTATACCGTTATCTCTCCGTATATAGGACCATTCATACCCCCATTCGATACTCCTACAGAAAATTTTCATAATAGTTTAGCTATTCACAGGGCAACGGGAATATATTATGTCGTCACCGGAATCCAAATAACAAATTCTGGGTCGGGATATACGGAAGAAAACGAAGCTCAAGATCCTTCTCTTCTTATTTTTAAGCATAAAAGTGGCTTTGGTCCTTTTTCTGAAGCGTATTGTTCTATCAAAACGGGAGTAGGAGGCTCTATAACGGGAATCCAAATGATAGATTCGGGGACCTATTTTAAGCGGCCTCCCGAAGAAGTCTCAGAAGTTCCAAGCGGCGGAATGGGATTGACGGGCTCTGGCTTTGCGGCCAATATATTAACTGCGTCTTTTAATTCGGTCGGCCTAAAATTAATTCCTTCACCGGGATCTAAGGCTGATTTTGACAGGTTAGAGCAGGTTGATTTAATTTTGGAGGGGTCTTCTTCTTTCACGTTCCCTAAAAAATACGATAAATATAAATTCTTTAGAATACATAACTTAAATAATAGCACTTTAAATTTTACATTTGAAGCTGGTAATTCTGGAATGGATACCTCTGCTGGAGAAAATTTTCTAGTGAGTATTCCGATGCATTCATCAAGATGCGTGCGACGAGACTTCGGCAAATATACTACTGGGTTTTTAAATTTCCAAAAATTCATCTCTGGCGATGGGAGATTCGATGGCAATTATCCAATCGAAAATTTTAACGACAGCATGGCGGTAACGCAAAAATTTTATAACAATATTTATGATCCAATAGATCATGGAATGTATTATCTAACTGGATTACAAAATAGATTCGTATTCGATAAAACAAAATACTGGAATGGCGAAAGTCTTTATTGTGGGGCTAATAAGCCGTTTAGAACGAAAGAAGATTCCGCTCCATTCGGGGATCTATATTACCATACGGGAGATATGCTATTCGTTACAAAGTATCTTTCTCAGACAGACGAACCTGCATTTCAGATCCAAAAAGTTTTCTATTCTGGAGGAGGAGATCCTTTTGTCTTATTAAACGGCCAACTACCTCTAGAGAAAGATGACATTACTTCTGCTGGATATTCTATATTTTATACTGGATCAATTTCCGTGGAAAATTGCGTTCATACATCTTTAGAACTAGATAAGGCGGCTCTATTCCCAATCAGAACAAATTTAATTAATAATCCCGACAAAATACAAACTACCCCGTTCAAATTAGCCACTATTTTAGATAGACTCAATGATAATCTTATAACTGGCGAATATTATTTAAATAATAAAAATGACTTCTTCAATTTTAAAGCACTATCAGATGTAGCTTTCTTAAATTCAGTTTCTTCCTATCCACTTCCCGGCGCTTGCTGTATTGGCCTTACTCAACATCCTACGGGCTTCACTGGGGTAGGAAACTTTAATTTCGCTATCCATAAAAGTAAACCACTCGCTAATATACCGGTTGGCTTCCCCGGAACATCGCAGCCAGAAGCTGATGGATATTTCGGTTGTAATAATCACTGCTTAGATATGTTAAATACTTATTCTATACCCGTAACAGGGATAAGAAACAAATATGTATTTAATACTGGAGTTCTCTTAGGTTATGAATCTTCGGATTTAACGGTTTATCCGACAACAGATATTTATACAGAGTCCTTTTCTCCAACATATACTGGTATATTTAAGGACATATATTTTACGGGTGCTCAAAGCGTTGTAAGAAATTTTTCTACTGATTTAAAAAACACGATCTTAAGTGTCCCCGCCGCATACTATTACAACAATAGTATAGCAAGCATAAATTTCAATGGAGTAATAAATCTTGGATTAGATTGGTCTGGATTTTTAAATTTATCTCAAAATGGAGCGCCCGTTTATAATTTCTTGACATCTTCGGGATATACATTTAATTCATCTTCGGTCGGTAAGAAAGATCACGTAGATTTGATAGATAGAAATTGGTCTACCGCTCATTCGCCAAGAACACAAGAATTTGAATTTTCAGAATTACCCAATTACAGTTCTTATGTTTTTGCCTCTTATGCTTCTTGTGAGCCTACTCCACCTCCAGATAAAAGTAATATTAAAGTTAATAACAATAATAAAATTTTTATAGAAAGAGACATAACCCTCTCATTCTCGGGGCGTTATGGCGCAACCCTTGCTAATCTAGAGGATTTAAGAAGATCGGAGGCGACGGGATGTGTAACTGGAGTTAGTCTCCATAGTTTATTGCTAACGGGGATACTATGACAACCGCCAATATAACGATAGTCGATCAATATAATTGGTTTGCGGGACAGATAAACTCTATAGTAGAGGTTAAACCAAAGAATTTTAATGAATATTTTAATCTTGACGTTCTCTCTGATGATGTATCGGGAGTCATGGTCCCTAGAAACATGTTTACTTTTTCTTCTAGTCCTAGTTCGTGTAGCGCATTTGATGTTTTAAGGAAGTGGGGAGTAGAAATTCTAGATTCGGGAGATCTGCCAGATAATATGCCTTCTGAGCTAGAAAAGTCCGGAGATCAATTAGAAATTTATACTAGAAGATATAATGGAAGCTGTCAAACCGGGAAGGATTTAAGTTTTGATAATTATACTTATACTATCCCAAATACGGCTACGTGCTTTAATTTCTCGAATTCAAGTCTATTTTACGACAACGTTACGGCGGTACCAGAAGATTATACTGGATTTTTCGATCCCGTGGTAGGTGTTGGTGGAGTTATCACTTGCGCGGAAGGACCCGATCCGCTTTATTATTATGTGAATATCAAGAGTAGGATGAAGCCGCATGCCACCAGAATAAATAACCTTGTAGAAATTAGCAAAAGTAAAAATATAATTAGCCCTTTTGAATTTGACAAGCAGAGAGTCGTTGCTACTCAATGCGGTTTTGTTTCTCCTATTTATGGCCCCACAATCAACCATACTGGAATTTATTCTGGTGTTTTATTTGATTCTAGATCGCATTTAATCCAAAATTTTTCACATAGAAATCTTGCAGAAGCAAATCAAGGAGTTAATTCTTATATTTGGCATGATGATTATTTTATCCCCAACAGGAATCATGATCTTTATGGGAGCAGTTTTGACATAGATCATCCAATTCTAAGAAATAGACATCTAATTAAAAACAAGAATTTATATAAATTACTACCTTATTATTTTGGAGGTTTCGAATGGATCTCTATAGAAGGCATAAAAAATAAAGCTGATGAGTTTAATATCCCATTTGTTTTCAGAAGAACGGCTTCGAGTTATAAATTCAAAGAATTCGATTTTGATATAGGTACAAGTCCAATAGAGTATATGGTCCCTTTTTCTTTTACGGGAACGGGAAGTGGCAATATCTGCACGACGACTGAACCATATTCTATACCTGTCACAATACATAGCGGTATTCTAAGCGACGGTTCTTTATCTTATAATACCTCACAAGCGCAAATACAAACAGAGGGATCGTATGGGGAAAATGTTTTCTCTAGTATTTTTTGGGTACCAGATATACACCCTAATGAAAGTGGTTTTTTTAGCATAATATCCGGAATAACTTCAAGTCTTTCTTTCGAAAACGCCGCAGGCTATATTCCTTGGGTTTATAAAGCTTTCGATTTCGTTTTCTCTGAAGAAGGTAATTGGTGCGTTCCAGACTCTATCTCAATAAATCTTTCTAATAGGCCACTAATACATAATATAGAAGCTGATCCAAATTCTAAATTATATAGGTATGACGCTATTAAAACTAATCTTACTGGTGGCGGCTTGATATCTACTCCTCCTATATTTGGGGGCACTACGCTTCCAGTTATCAATAGGCCCCCGTTTAGCCACGCGATTTCTGGAGGCGTTACATGCGGTACGATAATGCCAGCTTTTCGTTGGAGAAACAATATAACCAAAGCGGCAATTGTTCCAGTATTCGAAATAGATACAGACGATTCTTATAAAGAACAAATAATGTATTCAACAGCAGGATTGAATCCTAAAAATTGTTTGATACAAGATTATTCTACCGTCGGAAAGGTAAGTAAGATTTTCATTAAAAAATTAGGGAAATTCAAGTATTCTTTTCCAGCCGCCGCAGAAGGAATAGGATTATCTTTAATGAAAACTTATGGAGTAGGCGGACTTACTGTATCTAACGTTGATGCATCAATTTTTCAAAATCTTGGAAATGATTATTCTCTAAATGTCCCCGGACCATCAGAAACTAGCGTAGAGATATGCTCTCAGAATTCTCAACAGCTAGATCATAATATTTTTCTTGCGCAACCTAGAGGGTTTCAATTTCCCCATGTTTCTACTATTCCAGAAATTGATTTAAATTATTTTTCAAAAGAAATTTCTATTGATACAGAAAATAATCCAGTTTTTATAAAGAACTTTACTGGAAATGGGACGGTCGTAGATATGGATACGGATCCTAACGGCGAAAATGGCGGCGTTTATAGGCTGGCATTTTTTATTAAAGATACGGCGAGTGCTGATTAAAATTTATGAAAATAAGAAAACACGTACATGACGGACACTGTGGATGTGATGAGTATTTCAATAAACTATGCGAAAATGACCCCCCTCCTAGAGGAGAAGGCTAGAATCGCTAATGAAATTATAAAGAAAAGAATGCGCGAGATAGAAGAAGAACGCGCAAGTAATAGGACTAACCCTTCTTAATCTTTTTAATTCTGTCGATTAGATCGAAAATCTTAACCTTTGGAATATCTGAGATATCCGCGTAAGTGGCCGCGCCGCTAAAATTTTCTTCAACGAGCTTCTTCTTAAGGCTATCAAAAGTCACGCCCTTTTCCTTCATGGCAGCCCGAAGAAGGAACTCGGGATTATTGGGGTTATCCATGACGGTTTCTTCTGCGATTTTATTGCTGCTCATTTCTTCCTGAGAGACAATGGCAATCTTTAGGAAGTTTCTAACGCAACGGGCGAAAGCTCTATTCTCAGCGATGGGACCCAAGAATAGACGAGCAAAACTAGTCGTGCTTTCTGGAGAAGCGTCCCCGATAGATTCAAAGACTATCTCTTTCCCTTCTGTTTCAAAGTTAGGAGCCCAAGAGATTCGGCAAATGGTCGCAAAATAATCTGGACTAGCTGCCGCGATACTGTAGGTAACATTAGTGAAACCTCTGATTTGAGCTAATTCCTTAAGTCCGTTTAAGAGGATGATCAATTCGGAGTCTTTTAGTTTAGTTACGTCCGTCTCCTTGGTTCTCTGCTTATTCGGGACAAGATATTCCGTCTTAATCATTTTGCGCCAATTCACCGTGCCGTTCTCATTGAAAACGTAATCGACTTTTGGCTGTGTAATAAGTCCGTGCTCGTCACGGACGATTGGCTGAAAATTTTCCATAATCCAAGTCTAGCTTCTTTTTAAGAAAATGTCAAGAGCTATTTATGAGAAAGAAAGGCAAAATACTTGGCCTCTTTCCAAAAGCTGGGGGAGTCAATAACGGTATTGAGAGTTGGCTCGAAGGAGTTTGACGGGGAGTTATTCTCTAGGGCGGCTTTGGACGGATATACATTTCCCGCGCTTAGTATGAATTTTCTTGATTTATATAAAAGACTTGGCTTAGAAGAGAAATTAAAATCTTCTCTCTTTGCTATACTCTGGGGAACTATTATCCCGTATTCCATGTAGTTTATTTTGTGCGCGTTTATTCTGTCGTTGGGGAGATAGGAGGTTAATATGCAAGATATTCCCTTCTCCATAGCATCGCGGATGAATTCGGGATTATTGTCTTCTTCGATTATATATGTGATTTGTTTTATTTTATCTTTAAACGCGCTAATTATAGAAGGATTTATTTCTCTGTTCGTGACTATGGACGCATTCTTTAATTTAAGATTTTCAACTAGAACTTCCTCATTAAATAAATAATCCATTCTTATTCTTATCCCGTCAACATTTACTGAATAACTAGAGATCAGAGAATTAGGTACTAACTCTAAAGTTGTCTCATTATATAATTCACCAAAGTATTCGTAGTTTAAGGGAAAATTAAATGGGATACCCAAAAGATCGAAAATATGTTCAGCGATGCATTCAGGTTTGATATTATTTATTTCTTTGGGAGATTCGTTCGCTGCGAATGAGGGCTTCTTTCCTCCTCTGTCCGGCTCGACTAAACGAACGTCAGAGTCATTTGACCAATACGGTTTAGAATTACTTGGGTACATGTTTGGATATAAACCTAATATCTTAACGTGTCCAGAAGCTAAATGGATTGGAAAGCTATCTACTCCCACATGAAGTAAGGACTTACGAACTACGTAAGTTAATTGATTAATGCTCGTCTGGCCATTCAGACAAATGCATTTACGCAACTTTGGTTCATCTTTTCCTCCAACTTGGAGAATCTTTATTCCGTTCGCTTCTAAGACCGGAGAGATGAGGCTTAGAACTTCTTCCCAATAGTCATAGCAACGAGAACTAAACTTGGCAAAGCCATGTATTGTAATATATTTCTCAAATGGTAAGGGAAAGAACTGCTCCATTATGAGGGGCTTGTCAATTTTTAACCCGCAAGAAGTGGCGTAAGACTCAAGAATGTGCATATTTTAAATCAAGAGCTATCTTGTCTTTGCCATTATGCTGATAATTAAAGATTCTCTGAGTGCCAACATGAGCTAGATAAGCTACCTCAAAATATCCCCTATGGCTCCCAAATCCTTCTAGCCAAAGTAGATTGTCCATCTGGGGGATGTAGCTCAAGACCTTGAAAACGTAAGGATTGCCCTCTAGAACTTCAAAATATTCTGGTTTAACAGCCACGTAAAGATTATGATCGGGGTATTGATCCTTCAGACTCTTAAAGAGGCTTGTGGCCATGTAGATGTCTCCGGCGCTTTCAGGAAGGACGAATAAAATTCTTTTTCCCTCGTCATTTGGATCTAGGAGCTTGGAAAAGTCTTGGTTTTTATTGTCTACCTCTTCTCTAGCTGTTTTTCTGAAGAAATCTTCTATCGCTGGACGGCCAATTCCCTTACCTAATTCCGCTATCCAATACTTTAATCCTCCGTCATTAGCGTCTACTTCTTTTCTCTTTAGGATATTGTGATACATGAAAAGCAGCCATTCTATATCGTCTTTTATTTCTGGAACCATATGATTAGGATCACCATTTTCTTTTATCGTAGATTGAAAATCTACGAAGGGGCAGGAATCAAAAAAATCTTCTAACTTTTTACAAACAGATTCGACGCCGAAATTATCAATAACCCAATTTCTAGCTTTCCCGCCCATCTCTCTTCTTTTTGATTCAGACATCCTATAGACTCTCTGTATTTGCTTGGCAATGGACGAGGGAGAAGTAGAAGCCTTCTTGAATTCTGTACCATGCTCTCTATACTCAGACCAGTCCAAAGGTAGAGACGAAGCCTCTTCTTCGCACATTTCTTCCCCACAGCTATAATTAGTAACAAGGGTAATTAATTCCGTGAGCTTTGCCTCTTGAATAGGTATCTCTTGTCCTCCGCTTGTAAATGGATGTACGTATACATCCATTAGATTGTATACTTCATTAAGCTGGCTTTCGGAGACTCCAAGAGAGACATTGGCTGTTCCCTGAGACTTTTCATTATTACAGAATCTGCATTTAACAGCTTGTCCTTCGAATGGCTTTACTTCAAATTTATGACAAGAACCGCAAATATAAGTTGTTAGGATTTCTTGTTTAGCGATTTTATATTCGTTCGCTAATCGTACGATATTCCATCCTTCGTCAAAATGAGTATGGAGAAGGAGTCTTGGCCTCTTAATTTCTGGATGTCTCTCTTTGAGTAATTTAAAGCCTTCTAAAAGATTAGGTACAGATTTTCTTAATTGATTCCTAAATACAAATCCTATGATGAAATCTTCATTTGAGATCCCAAAATTCTTCCTCAACTCTTTTCTCTGGTGGTCTTCCAGTCTATAAAAATATTTATCTTCTAATGCTCCATGTAGAGTTTTGACGTGACCTTGTCCGAGTTTATGAAGCTCCTTTTCTGCGAAATTACTCCAGACCCAATAATTCTTACATTTTTTAGCCGCTTCAATAGCCGAAGGAAGGATAGGGAGGGAGTCTAACGTTGTCCAGACGACGGAGTTTATTTTTTTAAACCATGGCTTATCTATTGCGAAGTCAACTCCCCATATATCTTGGACTGCTAAATAAATATCCGGCTTTTCTTCTTGGATGATTCTGTCCAAGTAATAGATTCCATAGCCAGCTTTAGCTCCCTCTGGACTTTGACTTAATCTCTGCGTCTCCTGCTGATTATCAGGAAGACAGCCCACGCTCTTCCAAGGAGTTCTTAGAAGTTGGGGGTTAGAATAATTCATGCCCCCGCAATAATGGACTATATCATATTTGCCAGTGCTATATAAATATTTTAATATAGCTTTGGCGTTGCGTCCGAATCCCGTTTTAGCAAGACTAAAGTCCGATTGGAATAGAATCTTTTTCTTTTTCATCACCAAGTATCGTCGTCATTATTATTGACCTTGGCGGGAGGATTTTCTACATTTTCTCTCGGTTCATTTCTTTCTGCTTCCTTCTTGCTTTCGAAGGAATTAAAGGTCTTATCTAACATAATGAATAGATCATTTTTAAGTAGCCGCCCCTCTGGGAAGGAGAATCCAATAATAAAACCTAATTTATTAGTCGAGTCCTCTACATCCTGCTTATTGACTGAGAACGAAAAACCCTTCTGAACTTGAGTCGTCTTATCTAAATAGGGGCCGAATTTGATTTGGAGGGTTTGTTTCTCGCTTTTATGATACACGGAGAACTCTCTATTGCTCTCCAGAGAGTCAATAATCCCGGCTATCTCTATTCTGTTTAGCTTAACAATTACGCGAGCTTTGGGGTTATCTTTATTCTTGGAGAAGCTGCCCGTTCTTTTGGCTTCATTCCAAGAGTCTTGCTTAATCATGGAGGACATGATGGAGCCGTCTTTATTAAGCCAAAACGAGCAAGCGGAACCGGTAACTTTAGGATTGGGTTTGTAGAATTGAATCATATGGTCTATAGTATTATATTTTTAAGTTTGTGTCAAGGGTTATTCTTCGGTTTTCTTTAGGTCAGAAAGCTTAGTATATACTTTGTTATTTTGAATTGCAATTAAATCGGCAAATACTTTATCATCCTTTTTGATTCCTTTAATAATGACGATGTCCCCTTCTTTAGGGTCGCCGCCATTCATCTGGTTGGAGTACTCCATCTTGTCATTAAAGATCATGGCTTCGATAAGGGAGGTTTCGTCGCTTATCTTGATTCTCATGTATTTATTCCCCTTGCTCTTACTGATTCCCTTGTAGGGTTTATCCTCAATTACTCCGACGAAGGAGATTCGGCTATTGGTACGCGCCCCTTTGACTTCATTAATGTGGATTAAATCTTCTTTCTTGGATAGGAAAATATCCTTTAGCGTCTTGCCGTAGGTATAACCAAGTAGCATCTTTTCATAATACCAATTAGCGAAAGACTCAGAAACTTTATTCTGATTGTAAATGTCGCGATACGGTCCGCACTTTTTCTTAATAGTTTCAATGCGGGACTCTTTGATAAGAGGTTTGCCCTTTTCGTCTTTTGAAGAGGAAAGAGTTTTGATGACGGCGACCAAATCACAATCATGTTTGTCAGCCAACGGAATGCAGAACCTTTTTTCCTTTTCGGTTAGGATATTCCATAACTGTGCTTCAAATACGACTTTGGTCCGGGACTGTTTAAATCCTTCTAAAGCTCCCGCCTGAATCAAAGCGCAAACAATGCCTATTCCTAATCCGGCCTCAGAAGCGGCTTCTAGGATTTCAAATTTATTAGAGTATTGGTTCTTGAACTTGTTAAGTTTCTCGATAGACTTATCGGAAATGCCCTTAATGGAAAGGAGTCCAAATCTTATATCATTACCTTCGATCTGAAAGTCCATTCCAGATTTTACGATATGAGGAGGTAGGAGCTTCATATTAAACGAAGCCATCTCTCTCTGTATCTTGGAGATTTCGCCAATGGGGTCTGGCTCGTGTCTAGTCATTTTAAGTAATGACAAGAAAAAATCTTTTGGATATTTGAATTTGAGATAAATCGTGATAGCAGCTAGAGCCGCATAAGCAGAGCTATGGCTGCGGTTGAAAGAATAGTTTGCGGAGTCTTCCAAAACTTTCCAAAGAATGTCGCCGATTTCCGATTGTAACTTATGCTCCTTTATCTTGGTCGAGATCTTTTCTTTCCAAGCCTTTACTTCTTCGACTTTCTTTTTACCTACGATTCGGCGGAGGACTTCGGCCTCATCGAGCGTGAATCCAATCTTATTTGCCATTTTCATCATCTGCTCTTGATAAAGGCAGACGCCTCCCGTCGAACCAAGAATGTCATCAAAGAACGGGTGAATTGATTGGGACGTTTTCGTATTAGCGTACAGGGAATATTGATCAACGTAATCAAGAGCGCCCGGACGAGCTAGAGCTAAGACCGCGCTCAATTCGTCTAGATTTTTAGGCTTTACTTTATTGCAGACTTTATAGTTGGTGTCAGCTTCAATTTGGAAAAGACCGTGTTGGCTTTGTAAATCTTGAAGATTCTGATATATGATTGGGTCTTCTAGGTCTATCTTTTCTAAATCAATCCCAATTGATTTGCAAGCATCATCTACAACCGACACGCTTCTGAGCCCAAGTATGTCTAACTTGACGTTAAAAAGAGAAGTCCAACTCATGTCATAGGATGACACAAACCCTTCTTTACTAGAAGTTAATTCGATTGGACAATTATCTTCTAAATTATCAAAAGAAATAGAAACGGCAGATGGGTGAACGCCTTTATTTTTAATTAAATCTCTTAATTTGAGGGCCGTTTTGGTGACTTCCTGATTGGTTTCGCACCACTTCTTGAAGTCTTCTACTTCCGTCATAGATTCTTCGATACCCTTGGCTAGACTGAATACCGTCGGAATAAGAGAGGAGACAGCGTTCATTTCCTGTTCGGACTTTTCTCCAACAATTTTACCGCACTCTTTAATTAGTAATTTGCTACTTAGAGTATTTAAGGTGAGGATTTTGCAGGTCTTACCTTGGAATTTGTTCTCAAGATATTCGATAACCTTATGCCGTTGATAGTAGTCAATGTCCAAATCAACGTCACACATCAAAGACCCATCTAAGTAAGTAACTCCATTTACTACCTGCTTCTTGGCTCGAATCTTGGAAACGAATCGCTCAAAATAAAGTCCGTATTTTAACGGGTCAATTCTCGTTACGCCGATTAAATATAAGACAAGACTTCCTGCCGCGCTGCCGCGACCAAGTCCGGTTGGGATTGAGTTTTCTTTGCAGAAGTTAATTACGTCCCAGACAAGAAGGATATAATCAATAAATCCTAAATCTTTGAGAATTTCTAATTCGTAGTTTAATCTATCGAGATATTCTTTGCTATCGGTCCTGCGCTTTAAAATACCCTCTTTGCATAAAGCTTCAAGAAAGAAAAAGTTATCACAATCGTCTGGCGCTCCAATTTTTCTCTTATACTTTTTTTCAATTTCGAAAGAGGGGAGTCTTACTCCATGAATATCTAAATCGAACTTGGAAAACTGTGAGATAAAATTATTTATCGCTTCCATTATCTTCATCCTTTTTGGGCTTCTTCTTTTTACTCTTGATCTTCGCCTTGGTCTTATCTTTTGTATCTTCTAGTTTAATTTTCGCTCCATCAGTCTTCATGTCTTCAATGTCAGATTTTATCTTATTAAAGACTTCAAGAACTGCTAACGCTGAGAACGAGTCAGCTAAACTTTGAAAAATATCGACCTTATCATTAAACTTTCCTTTCCGAACGGTTATAATAAAGTAATCAATTTTTTGTTTCTTTAATGTCTCGGCTATGTCGGCGATAAAGTCTAATGATTCCATATTAAATTTCAATTTGCCACTTGAGCTTGTTCCAAACCTTTAGGTTTAATTTAAGGTCAACAATTGCATCGTGTAGATTTTCGTAATCGTGTTCTATTTCAAATTCTTTACCCAAGAATGAAAGACTAGACTTCACGCCCTTCTTTCTGGTATGAAGGACTTTATACTGATAACAAGTAAAGTCCTCATCCTTCTTGTATATCATACCATACTTTACTCCTCTCGCAATACAATTTGTATCAATTATTTTCGGGGTTAATTGATTATAGTCTTCTCTCATGTATTCGTAGAACCCCTTAAGGAGATAAAGATCAAATCCAAGAATGTTATGTCCGACAATATAATCACAGTCTCTGAGCCATTCGTGAATAGTCGGGAACACTTCTTCGGGCGCGAGACCGTCTTTGTCCATTCTAGTTTGGCTGTATCTAGTTAATCTGGCGGCTTCTTCGCTGATCTTTAAATTGGTATTCCATTTAATATAATAATCTCTTTCATCAATTATGTGATTACCTTTAACTTTCAGCATTGAAATCTGCCACGGAAGATTTTGGCAGAAGTTCAGGCAGAGATTCAAAGTCTCACAATCGATAAATACGTAAGTCTTATCTTTGTTAAATCTAAGTAGATGCTCGTCCATATTATTTAGAATTGGCCTCCTTCCAAGACTCGAAGGAAAACTCATCGCTGCACATGTGAGAGAGCTCTGGCTTATTTAGGGTCGTTCTTTCATTAATGCACCGGAAAGTTAGATAAGATTTAAAATCAGATTTATTCTTATAAAAGATGCTCTTAGCGGCCACGAACTCAAAATCATTCTTGGAGCAATACTCCTTCACCTTCTTTTCTATAATTGAATCAAACGGGAGGTTGTTGGACTCGCAAAAGAAAGTCGGACGAATAGAGCTAAAATCAGGAACACACATTGAGCTTCCCAAAACATTCTTAAAAATAAAAGAATCGTAAAAAGGTACACAAAGATTTAAATCCTTTTCGTCCCATAAAGCCTTAAGAGTTTTGAAATCTATTCTAGGTTCATAGTAAAATCCCTTAATTGAAGCGGTCGAGGAGATTTTAATTAGACGCTTGTATCCGTTTAAATTCTTAGCGAATAGGATATATTTCGAAGACTTGCCTAGCGACTCTTCGGATTTGTCCGTTATATCAGGACAGATAGTTAATCTCAATCCAAATGCTAGATGGATGCCTTCGTTTTTGAGGTTCTTAAAACCCTCTAAAAAGCCCGTCATTGAATCTTCAACAAGGAAAGCTTTATCTGAGGAAGTCTCTTTGGCTAGACTAATTACAGAGTCTGGACCATTAGCTACAGACTCCTTCTCTAAAGTAAGGATGCTTCTTCCAATGCTATAATGACTCTTGAAGAGCGGAATAATTTTAAGCACAATCTTATTAAATACGTTTTTTAAACAAATGTCAAATCAAAAATCGAAGCTATCATCGCTCTTGTTCGGCGCATGTTTGTGGGCGGGGCAGCCTTCATGCCTTCTCTTCTCGATTGTCTGGCCGTCCTTCTGTATCTTTAATTTCTCGCTCTCAAAGGCGGAATTTAGAATCGCTCCATTTTCGTCTAGCAAAACGTGATAATCGTACGGGTCGTAATAAGGACACTTCCAAGTCTTGCCCGCTTTACATAACCATTTGTTCTTATCGCTGTCTGCCGCAAAATTAGATTTGGCGTCTTTTTCTTTGAAGTCGTTGATTATCTTAAACATGTGCTCGAGATAATACTCAAAGCCGCCAAGCTCTTCTTCCTTTATGTGGACTTCTTGAAGGGGCTGCTTGGGGAATCTCAAGAAAACAAATTCAACTGAGACATTATCAATATCCGGCCAAAGTTTTTTCTTTGAAGCAAGCGTGTAGGTCATTGCCTGAATATTAGCCGTCAGGTCGTCATCCTTGAACTTGCCCTTGCTAGACTTGTAATCTACTATCTTTACTTTGTTTTCTTTTTTGTAAAGAATGGTCTTGTCAATAAACCCTTTAATTTTGTATTTAGGTTCTTCGCTCTCCAATAGGAATTCTCTTTCTGGTTCATCGAGCTTGCCGCCTTTACCGTAAAAATCGGTATTGATGCCAACCCATATCATTTCCTCAATCATCGTTAGGTTGGCTTCCGAATCAATTTTTTGCTTAATTGCGTGTTTTAATACCAAGCGTTTAATGGCTGGAGTTAAGCAGCCGCGCTTCATCATGTTTAGGTAATGAGATTTGTGTCTCTTATTTAAAAGCAATTCAAAAACAAGATGGCAAATAGTTCCACGGGCCGCTCCCTCATTTTGCTTTTGAGGAAGCTTAAGGTGGTAAGAGGCCCAATAGGACCAGCTACAAGTTTCTAGCGTCTTAATTCTGGACGCGGATAGAATTCTTAAATTTTCTTTTTCCATTCAATTATTTCTTGTTGAGACATCTCTCCGAAATCTTTTTTAGGCGGGAGTGAGACGACTACTTGTTGGGGATCGAAATACTTTGATAATTTATTAAAAGCTTTTCTCGAAGCTTCATTCCCCGCGTTGTTATTATCTGAATCATTATTGAAAGATATATGAATCCTTTTGGCGTCAACCTTCAATAAATAATTGACTACAGACGCGCTCAAATCCAGCCCAAACGTGACGATAGTATTTTTGACGCCGCTCTCCCAAAGAGAGAGGCAGTCTCCGATACTTTCAACGAGAATTACTTCCTTCTCGTCCCTAATGATTTTATTGTTAATAGCTAATGGGAATTTCCATTCCGATTTATCCCCCAGCAATTTCCATTTGGGACGCATATCTTTCTTCGCGTCATTTAACAAATCTCTCCCAGCAAAACCTATCAGGTCTTTCTCGTAATTAAAAATCGGAAAGACATATCTATTAATCATTTTACCTGACGTTACCACTCCTCCTTGGAATAATTCTAGCGTGTCTCTGGAGACTCCCCTATTTATCCAATATGAATGATCCTTGACGAATTTAAGCAATAGATCTTTGGAATAAGTTTTCACGGTGCTAAGTTCTGGCTTGACTATTCTAACCGAATGATCGGCAGGGTACTTATTATTAACCCATTGTTTCGCTTCGTCAACTGAAGTGAGGTTAAGGGATAGCTTAATTAAATCAAAGAAGGAGCCGCTAATGTTCTTGCTGAAATCTATAAAATAACCAGAGTCCTTCTTGACGCTTAGAACGCTGCTATTACTAGACTCTCTGTATATCGGTTTCATCCGATACGTCTTGGCGTCTTCGGTTATGTTAGAATAACCGATATTTAATAAGACTTCTTTGACATTAAGCATTACATTATTTCTCCGTCGTCTTTACTCTCGTCATCTAACTTGTGCTGCTCGTTTTGATGTTCTACAACGTGTCTCAGCGAGCCCTTCTCTTCTACTCCGAAATTCTTGACTTCAAAATTTAAATAGTTGTTAGTATATTTTTCAGAACCGTCATCCATTAATCTTTTAATCAGATCGTGGTGTCCCGCCGCATTCTTGCCTTGGAATCTTGATTTGATTGGGATTAGTTTGTGCGTACCAAACTTCTGGCCGTCTAGAACTATCTCGTCAACGGTCTTCCTTCTAAAGATAGCTACGAAAGAAGCGAACCACTGTAGTCTGTCAGATAGAGAAATCGCAGAAGAGTCATCGGTTACATCTGAACTCTTCTTATTGAAGTTCTCTCCGCTTCTGTTTAACTGCATCGCCGTGATGATGGGAGCCCCAATCTCTTCTGAAAGTTTTTTCAGTTTATCAATCTTGTCGCCGATAGCTTGGTGCTCTGCCCAATTGTTGCCGACTTTCTCTCCAGTTAGTTTAATGTAATCGTAAGCAATAATGCACGGATTGCCTCTGCCGACTTGGGACATGTGCCACCTTCTAACAAGGGAACAGATTTGATCAATATTCTTATTGCCTACAAATTCGTGGAAATAAGTTTTATTTTTTACTTTGCGAAGCGCAGTTCGAACCTTTTCAACTAGCTCTGGATTTTTTCTCCAATTGCCAGTCTCAAGATACCACATCGGAACTCCGGTAACAGAAGACGCGATTCGGAACTGAATGTCCTGAGTAAACATCTCAGTATCCAAAGAGATTGCCTTTATGTTATTCTTCTCTGCCGTCTTAAAGCAAATATCATTTATCCAAGTAGTCTTGCCTTGGCCCGGTCTAGAAACAATAGCGTAAATATTTCCCGGCCTGAATCCTCCATAAAGAGCATTGAACTCTGGATAAGGAGTGAGGAAGCCGTTCTCGTCCGAGGGGTTGTTGCCCCTTTCTTCTACTAACTGCTCTAAATCGGCGAAGATGTTCTTTGGCTCAGAGGACAAAGAATAAGATGAAATCTTCTCTCCATAAACGGCGTCGCATTTCGTAATAATCTCGTCAACACTCTTATCGCCGCTAGTTTTCGCTACTTCTTGGATTTTGGAGGCAGTGTCGGCTATGTCTCTTCTAATGCGCAGCTTTAAAAGCTCCTTTGCCGCTTCCACAACGGCCTCTGGAGTGATTTGAGTAAAAGATAGGGCGTCGATATAGTCAAAAATATTAATGTCGTCCTTAAACGAAATGCCCAAGTTCTTAATCTTCTCGGAAAGGAGGATCTTATCCAGTTTTTGATTATTAATTAATAAATTCCGAACGACGCAATAGATAGTATTGTGGACTTCATTGTAGAAATCCTTTTCGGAAATGAACCTTTCGACTTCTGCGAAGATTTGGGGGTGCTTAATTAAGCCGCCAAGAACGTGCTTCTCGACTTGTAGGGAGTATATTTGCATTTATGGACTGGTAATTTACCGAATCCATAAAATAAAGTCAAGTTAAAAATCTTTTTCTCCGCCTTCTTCCTCGTCGTCATCTTCTTCTGGCTCGTCGTGACCGGTCAAGGAATCAACCATTCCTTCTAGATTCACGAGTTCGGCGGCTTTGGACCAATTGATGACGTATTGCTGAAGAGCCATCGCATGAACGGGGTCATCAAACATCACATGCATTTCGGGAAGTCCGTCTTTGCCTAGAGCAAACAAAACAAATCCGCCCCTAGAGCATTCGTTGATTTGATTCAACAATTTGTCGGGGAACTTGAAATCTTTTTTGTGTGCCACGCCTATATTTACACTTTTACAAAAAGATGTTGAATTTTTTCTTAAAGAAATCTTCGCTGATGTCTTTTACTTCATTTTCTTCTATCTCTATCAATGTAAATCCATTCTTAATGAGCCATTCTGATTTCTTGTAGTCTCTTTTAATAGAATTTAAATACTTTACTCTAGAATTAGAGTGGAAAAATTTATTAAACTCGCTATGTTGCGTACCATTAACTTCTACTGCGATCTTTTTGGTGGCGTTGAATATGTCTACCTTGAGAAGCGACCCATAAACTGGGAACTCTTCGTACACGATACAGCCTGACCAGTACTTTTTGAGGAACTGCTTGACATTGAATTGTATTTTAGAGCGAGACTTGTCATCCCACTTAATCAGATATTTAGTGACGCTCTTATTTACCAGCCTTCCGTTTATGTCGAAAAGCCTCATTTTTTCAATACGGATTTGAATTTATCGAAAAGATAATCAGAGATAGGCTTGTTATCTTCGAGATACTTTCTAAAGTTATCTATGCCTTGATGCTGCTTCTCTATCTCTAGTTTGTTATCTTTCAATTCTTTGATTATGTCATCGGAGACAGTAACCCACGCGCCCTTGGCCACTATCATCTCCCAAGCAAGCATAGTATCGATAATCTCATACTCCACCCAAATACTCGTACCATTGGTGCGGCCATACTTAATAGGATACTTTACTTCCGTACCAGTCTTTTCATTGGTAGTCTTACGGAAAAGTATCTTACACCAATGACCAACTGGAGTTTTACCATCGCTTCCAAAGATTATATCTCCCTTGTAGCGTTGCTGGAATTCTAAAATCCAATCGCTGTAATGGAGCGCGGCATTACCTCCTGAAGCATTAGTTACCTTGGGATCTCCCTTTTCATAAGGGTTAATCTTAATTGAAGACCGAACCTGTGAGATAAGAAAACAAACGTGTCCGCGAGAAGAGAATCCCGCCGCCATCTTTCTTAGAAGGTCAGAAGTTAAAAGTGCGCTGCCAGCAGTTTTGTTAGCTTCCGTAGCAGACTTGAGTAAATCATTTCTAGGGACAAGAGCGTCAAGGGAATCAATGACAAAGAAATAAACATTCTCTTCTTCATTCTCCCTGATGAGAGTTCTCATTAAATCGATTACAAATTCATAATCGTTTGTCGGGATGACCTTCCATCTCTTGGAAGAAGTATCCATTCCGGAGCGATTAATCATTTCATCGCTTAACCGACCCTCTGACTTAATGTAGACTACAATTCCCTTATCCGGATTAGTCAATTGGAAATTTCTAGCGAAAGAAAGAGCGTTGCTCGTCTTGCCGCCTTCTGTAATGCCGCTTGAACGAATGATGCCGGGATGAATCCCTCCACCCATTTCTATATCAAGTTTAAGGCTGCCGCTACTAACTACGTAATCGATCTTCTTATCGAAAGCGTAATGGTGGTCGGAATTATCCTTAAGATACCGATCAAGTTGGTTTAGCTTATCGGACGTAGATTCTTGTTTAGCTTTTGCCATATTTTAAAAAGTCCAAAAGGGTTTGAGGCTTATGCTCTATCTTCTTGTCTTCCCCTAGTTTTTTATCAGATAGAAGATAATCTTGTTTTGGCGTAATTTCAACTTTCAAAAGTCTTTTTTGCTGAAGTAGGAATACCTTGCCCTCGGAAGTAAGGAAGAAAGCGAGAGAGAAATACTTCTTGTCTGCCGGGACGCGCTTCCAAAAATCGAAGTCGAACTTAGAATTTAAGAGCTTCTTTGCTATCTTTACTTCCCTAGCCCAATCCTTTGACTGGAACTTATTAACATCATTTAAGAACTTCTTAATGATGAATCGCCACTTAGTAATATCTTTAACCTGTTCAGCCATTCTGAACGAAGGATACCAGATTATAAAACAATGTCAAGAAAAATTCTTAATATCGTATTCTACCATTTTCTTAACTAAGTCTCCAAAAGAAGTTTTAGGACTCCAGCCAAGTTCGTTCCTAATGGGCGCGGAATCTCCAAGTAATAAGTCTACTTCGGCTGGTCTATAGAAAGCGGGGTCAACCACAACCAAAGGAGCATATTCTATATCGTCCAAGACTGGCATAGCGTAGATCATCTTTTCTGGATCACTTTCGTTTAGCCAACCCCCTACAATCTTGGCTGCTGAAAAAGCCCTTTCAATGAACTCTTTAATTGAGTGGGTTTCTCCCGAAGAAAGTATATAGTCCTTCGGCTTGTCTTGATTAAGCATCAGCCAGACGCCTTCTACAAAATCTTCGCTATCGCTCCAATCTCTTTTCGCTGAAAGATTCCCTAGTCTTATAGGTTTAAAATCTAATGAACCAGATTTTAATGAATGGTATATCTGAGCAACGCCTTTGCTGATTTTTCTGGTGACAAACTCTTCGCCGCGCTTAGTCCCTTCGTGATTAAAAAGAATTCCATGAACCGCATACATATTATACGATTCTCTGTAGACCTTGACTATATGGCGGGAAGCTGCTTTTGCCGCTCCATACGGGCTTCTGGGCTTTATGGGGTGATTAATATCTTGCGGAGAATAATCTACGTTACCCCATTCCTCACTACTTCCGGCGCTATAGAATCGACAATCAGGTTTAAATTTGCGAATAGCCTCCAAGCTCCTAATGACTCCTAACGCGTTCACATCGAATACTTGAAGGGGCATACTCCAACTAACGCCTACAAAAGAATTGGCGGCAAAATTAATAAAATAATCTGGCTGAATGCCGCCAACTAAATTGTTAAGACTAATCTCATCTCCCAAATCTCCAAATACAAATTTAAATCTAGGGTTATCTTTAAAATTTTGAGCGTTTATTAGGTTGGGATTAGCAGATCGACGCATCATCCCAAAGACTTCGTGGTCAGTGTTCTTAAGAAGGAACTCCGCCATATTTGCTCCGTCTTGACCAAGTATTCCCGTTATTAAAACTTTTTTCATATTATTCTTTTATTAAGTTAACTCCCTTTTTCTGCACGACTATTGAAGCGCACTTATTGGCGTACTTCAATGAGGCGTCCATATTTCCATCAGATAATAGATATTCACATACTAATCCTGCTAAAAAAGAATCTCCAGCACCAGATAAATCTTTGACCTCTACCGAATGGACTGGATAATGTTTCCCTCTAAATCTACATCCATCTCCGCCGAGCGTCGTTATTACTTTATTCTTTAATCCAATGTTGGACTCTATAAAGTGGATAGAATCATTATACTCTTTCTTATTGATCTTTATATAAGTGACTGCCTTCGCCCAATCAGATACCGCCTTCTTCGTATCAAGAAAAACCAAATGATGAGAATTTCCAATGTGTACTATATCTTCTTTTGTTAATGATCCTTTGTCGTAATCCGAAATGACGACTGCGTCATATTTATCGAAAGTCACATCCTTCAAATCGACTCTGCTGATTTTATTTCTAGAGTCTATTCTTATAAACATATGATTCGTCTTATCATCGACGTATCTAGTTTTCGTTACCTTGTCTCTATTTGAATTACTGAGTAGGTCGCAACTAAAGCCCAGCGACTTTATGTTGTCATATACATTCCCCGCCATTCCATTGTTTCTTTTTTCTTTGATTATGTCCAACAAAGGAACTGGAGATTCTGGACATAAGCGCGAGCAATTACAATATACGAAGATATCTTTGCATGAATCTCCTACGACTAAAATCTTAAATTTCTTGGACGGTTTAGACATTATTTAGAATCTCAGTCAGCTTCCCTATATTCTCTTTTTCTAGAGCGGGATAATTTCCTATATACCAACCAAAATGGTGGCAATGATCTGTGACGGGATACTGTTCGTAAATATCTCCCAAAATTCTTCTAAGATACGGCTGTCTTAGTTGATTGCCTCCGCCAGACATTCCTCTTCTGAACTCGACGCCATTTTCTCTGAGCACGGATTCAATCTTATTTCTTAGAGCAAAGTCTTTGTCTTTCAAGATAAGGGTAAAGGCGTAATTAGAATTGCCCTCTCTTTTAAAGTCTGTGAAGTATTTATTTGAATCTAGACCATTCAAAAATAAGCTTAGATTCTCTGCTCTTATTTTGTTATTCTCGTCTAGAGATTTAATTTGGTTAAGAGCTATCACCGCGTTGATCTCGGTAGATCTAAAATTGTGAGCAGCTTCGAGAAAGACGAAGTCTTTATTCAGACTGGGATTTGCCGCCAACACGGAGTCTTTGAATTGCTCGTCTGTAGTTTCTCTTAACATGCCGTGAGAACGAAAAGCTCTAAACAATTGATAATATCTTTCGTTATTCGTGCAAATCATCCCTCCTTCTATAGAAGTCATATGATGAGCATAATAAAAGGAAAAATTTGAAATATCACCAAACGTGCCGACTTTCCTTCCGTTGTGCGTGGCTCCATGCGATTCACAAACGTCTTCTATAAGCGTGATATTCTTTTCTTTGCAGAGGTCTATGATTTCATCTGATAACCCGTTATATCCAAGGATATGAATTAATAATACCGCTCTCGTCTTATCTGTTATCTTTTTCTTTACTTCGTTTACGTTGAGAGCTAAATCGCGGAGAGATATATCACAAAATACAGGAGTAAATCCGTTCTGGACGACGGCGGCTACGTCGGAAACCCAAGCCATAGGTGGCAGTATGATTTCTCCGCCTTCTGGGTGAAGGTGCTTTAGAAGAAGCAATGATAGTTCATTCGCCGCGCTGCCAGAGTTCACCATGACATTGTGCTTGGAGCCCAGCCATTCTCCCCATTTAGATTCGAACTCTTTGACCTTGGAGCTATTAGTCAATATGGGCAAAGGGTCCGCAGAAAGAAAATTTATTACTTCATTAGCGTCTTCTCTCGTGATGTTGTTAAACATTAACGGCCATTTCATAAATTTTTAATCCTATTTATTTCCTGTACTATTTCTTCCGCTGATGGAGGCAAGTTGTCAAGATGAGGCTGGAATCCGGCGCTTTTTTCTTTAATACAAAGCACTCTTACTGGCTTGTTCGATCTAATCATTAGCTCATAAGCGATCTGTTTGGCGATTCCGTTGGGATAATCATCATCTAAAACGATTCCTCCATATTTCGATTTCTTTAAATTCTCTATTTGTTCTTCACTAATATTAAGTGGATTTATCCATAATTGATGAAAAATACTTATCTTTGTTTCGCTATTCTTTAATAAGTCTCTGGCTTTTTCGCTTTCAAATCTAGTAATAGAGAACGGGAAGAGAACAGCGTCTGGACTATCTTCTACTTTATTGACGAATTCGTTTCTATTGTCATAGCTTTTGCGGTGCTCGCTTACATAAACGGTTTCTGAATTATTTAAATAATAATCATAAACTTCCTTATATTCTAACGGAGACATCGGTGAGGCTATTTTAATTCCCGGCATCCTAAAGAGAATTCCGTGGTGAGAAGATCCAGCGACGGGACCTATTCCTCCCTCCATTGAGATAGACCGAATTAATATCGGGCATGGTTTATTCCATAGCTCTTTCGTTTTCCCCGCATAGTTTGCGATGATGGGGGAATTAAACCATTGGAACCCTTGATACCTAACAACATAAATTGGCCTCTTACCCATTAACGCTGATCCAACTACTACCCCACCACCCAATACATCTGCCATTGATAACTCAACAAGATTTGGATCTTCTGGTAATTCGGGAATTGTTCCGCCTACCCAGCCTACTGCGGTTAAGCATTGACCAAATATTTGATAGCCATTATTTAAATGGCCTCTTAGAGTCTCTTTTATTGTGTCTCTAAGTGTCGCTTCCATAAATTTTCAAGATCTTGTCTGGTTGTTGCGTGGATGTTTTCCGCTTTTTCTCCCAAAGCTTTTTTCTCTTCCTCGTATCTGTCGAATTTTTCGTAGACATCAATGCCTGCTCCCGCGTGCCAAAACAATCTTGTCGTATTGATATTAAGGAGTCTGGGAGAATTGTAATCGTATTCGGCTAAATTTTTATAGATTTCTGCTGGGTCATCTGATAGATTATAGGCTTCTACATTTACAGATTTAGCAAACGTATGCATATCCCAATCTCTTCTAGCCTTTTTCTCCGTCAGAATAGAAAAGTTATTATCCTCCACTATAAACAATATAGGAAGCTTCTTGAATCCAGCCCACGCAATAGCCGACATTACATAGTCTTCCTCTGCGGAAGCATCTCCCATTATAGCTATCGTGAACTTCTTTGAGGCAAAGGCTGCGCCGACAGCTATCGGGACTTGACTTCCCATTAATCCATCATGTCCAAACATGTTTATTTTCGGAGAATGTATTGAAGCGGATCCTCCCATCCCGCCAGCACATCCAGTCTTTCTGCCCAAAAGCTCATCTATTAATTCCCCAAGGTCTCCGCCAAATGATAAATAAGTATGGTGTGCTCGATGCTGGGCGAAAATGAGAGGAGGCTTAACTATGGAAGAGATTGCGGCAGAGATAAATTCTTGGCCAGCGGATAAATAAATTGGGCATTTAAAAGTACCCTTCTTGATGTACTCAAAAACGATTTCTTCAAAATTTCTGGAAACAGACGCTCTCTTGAAGATTTCAAGTCTTAATTCATCATTCATATTAATTCTTTCCAATTTGCGAAACTATATCTATTTACGGCTGTTATGTCTGGGCAATTGTCTCGGATGTCGCTCAGAACTTCTTCATTATCATCAATAAAAATTGTTTTGCCATTCTTAATTATGTGTCTACTCTTCTTGTCCGTTTTAAATAAGACAGTCTTTTGATGATTAAAGTACTTATATATGCCATACATTTTTAAACATTCAACCACCGGTTCTTGATCGTAATCTACTGTTAATAAGCCACCTAGAGTTATAAAGCCTATTCTTTTATTATGTTCATGTAGGAAGGTGATGACTTCCTTTATGCCTTCTTGAAATTCAATAGAGTCGCCGTCTGACCCAGTTATTCTTCTCCCTTGTAAGTTAAGCGGGCTTATTAGGTTTTTGCCCCAATATTTATCTCGACAACCATTCCATACTGTAAAATCTAAATCAAAGATAATTGTGTCAAAATCATTTAGCTTCATTTGAAATAACCATAATTTTAGTATTGTTGTTTATTTTATATTCTTTAGCTAGGAATAGCGCCGTCTTTACGGAAAGGACTTCTCCTAGGCTACAGAAATTATATTCTGAATTTCTAAAAGCGTGCTTGTTGAGTACTACAATCAGACTTTCGGGATTCAGAGTTTCCAGAGTCGGCAAGTCTAAGCTTCTTATTGAAAAGGAAAAGTCTCCATATTTAGTTATTGAGCCGCTCTTATCTGGAATAAAAAGATGTTCGGGCGTTCTCTTGATCCAAGTATTCTTAGATTCGTAGCCTTTGTTCTTTCTTCCGTACTGATCTTTTATTCTTACTAAATTTTTTTTATTTTTTGGCGTTTCTATTTCAAGGACGCAGATATCTTTATTAAGAGCCTCCGTTTGATGGAAGCATTCACTTCGGATCATTATCTTTGATAATCCCTTTATCTTAAAGTTTCTTTCTATTAAAGAAATTCTAGCTTGATTCTTCAGTAGAATTAAGCCGGTCTTTTTATTTGGATGGCAATGTAGCGAAGTCTTCTGGCCCTTCTTTATGTTTAGGAACCAGATGCTTAAGTATTTGTTTTCGAAAGCTATGTACTCATTGCCCCACGGCTTAGGAATCACTGAGTCTGTCATTTTCATATTTATTATTGACTAGCTTCACGACCTCCATCATCCATTTTGTTTGGTAATCATAGTGAGGGGCCGTAATTATATTACCATCAGTTACTACGTCTTTCACATATTCTGCTCCGGAATTTTCTATATCCTTTTTGATACTGTAATAGCCTGAGATTTTCTTGCCTTTAGTCAGGTCCGCTTCTATTAAGTATTGAGCGCCATGACACACAGATGCTATGATCTTTCCTTTTGAGTTAAAATCTTTTAGGGTTTGGATAAATACTTTATTCTGACGCGCGTATTCGACGCTTAAAAGCCCGCCTACTACCAAGACGAGTTGATAATCATCTATACTGATAGGGCTATTATTTTGATCAACTATTTCGTCCGATCCGAAGATCAAGTTAGACTTTATCTTGACGCCATTGATTCCATAAATTAATCCCAGCTTATTAGAAGCTACATCAACTTTAAATTCTTCTAATAATTTATAATAGCAATATAGGAGCTCAACATCTTGAAATTTCTCCCACGTTAAGATAAGCGCTTTTTTCATGTGTTTAAGAATGATGGTTTATGTGAATAATTTGGTTTAGATACATTAAATTCTGAGAGTAAGCCAAGAAGGATTTTATAGTCGAATTCATCATTAGATATATTCCGGACTTTTGGGAACGGTGAGTTCTTATAACAAAAACCACGAGATAAATATTCAAATGGCGGTTGCCCTAATAATGAGCAATAGATTCCCAACCAATTGTCTACCCAGTGATGTTTAAAATAAGGATTAAAAATATTACCGTTAAGATCATTCATCAAAGTCTCCATTTTTACGATAGGAAATCTCATTACTGCTCCATCTAAACATTCGAATTTTCTTAATTCAACCTTATCGTAAGGGGCGGAAGCGCCTAACGGAAGAGCGCATCCTCTGGAGAAAGTTTTTCGGCCAACTTTTACTTGAGAAGAAATATTAATATTAGGGAGAGATGTGACCTTCATTGAAGAAGAAGGCGTCGAATCAAAATATTCATTTATCTCATGTAATCCTCTTAGATAATAATTGGAAACCAATACCGCGTCATTCAAGTAGGATACTATATCTCCCGAGGCTTTTTTACTTAAAAAATTCAGGCATTCTACGCTTGTCAATCCGGGCAAATAAAAAAAATGAACTCTAGACGTGGAGGCACTATTAGAAATTTTTCTTTGAGTGCTTACTAATACTTCAAAATCATAATTTCTATTAGAGTCTAGTACCGAGTCTAGGGTGTTCCATCCGAACGAATGAAAATCATGAAAAGAATTTAATATAACTGATATCTTCAAGGAGTTAACTTTCTTTTCAATTTAACGGAGAGCATTTTCTCCATCTCATTTTCAAATGGCTTACCGAATTTAGATCTCATCTTACTAATATACCCTTCGTCAGTGAAATATTTCAAGAACGCAGAATCTCTAAATTTAAGTATTTCCGAATTTGTTAAGTCTTCTGTCGGAAGATTGAACGTTTCATAAGCGTGCTGGGAATATCCAATCCATCCGATTTCATTATTCTCTGGAAGAGCTTTCGGATTGGTCTTGGAAAATGATCTATGAAGATCTGAGCCGGGATACGCCATCGCGCAATAAAAATTTGCGTATTCCGTTTTCAAATCCAAGGCCAATTTCAAAGTTTCATTCATCGAATCGTGACTGTCTTTAGGTAGACCGAAAATATAATTTCCACCGACTGAAATTCCATGATTCGAAACTTTTTGAACAATATCTCTGATATTGAGCTCTTGGAATTTACCTTTAGTGACTTCTTGTCTTACTCTTTGATTGGCTGACTCAATGCCTACTCCCAGCCAATTAACACCGGCCTCTTTGAGGATACTTAAATATTCTTCTCTAATTGTATCAATTCTGGCGTAGGCCCAGATATTGAAATTATACTTTCTCTCAATGATTAACTTGCATAACTCCAAGAAGTGCTGCTTCTTAAAAACAAACATCTCGTCAGCTATCTTAACGTTCTTAACTCCCATCATGGCCAACTGATCAAACTTTTTAATAATAGTCTGGGGGTTCCAGCTTCTAAAGCTATTATTTTTAATATCCCCATTATTAAAAGGGGAATTGATCATACAGAAAGAGCAAGAGAACGGACAACCGAGACTAGTATAGATAGACGCGAATGGCTGAGTCTGATTGTCGTTAGTCCAGCTATGCCAATTGGCGGTTCTGTATTTTTTTAAATCAATTAATTCTATCGGAAGCATCTCAAGCTGAGAGTCTAGATCAGATAAGATGGCTGGCGTATTGTTTTCTATAATTTCCTCTGAGTCCGGCGACTTAAAGCAAAGACCCGGAACTTTAGACAACTGATTGGAGTCTTTAAAGTCTGTGACTTTTAAAAATTCTTCTATAGTCTTAACGCCTTCTCCCTTGCAGACGAAGGAAGTCGGATCGTCCATTATGGTTCTTCTCGGCAGGGCTGATGGGTGCGGTCCAGTATAAAGTCGAATTATATTTGTATTCTCTTTAATTAAGTTCATTAAAGCCATTGCCCCCACCATGTTCTGAGTTGAGGCCGATGGCTGTTGTCCATAAACGACTAAACAGACTACCTTGGGATTAATCTCTATAATTTTAGCTAGAGATTGTTCGTAATTTAATCTATCTGCTTCGCAGTCAAGCAGCCCGGAAGAATATCCCTTATTCTGGATATACTTTGTGAGCATCATGGCCCATATGGGCGGCTCAATAGCAGAAAGATTCTTGCTTAGTCCTTGGTAAATGAAGTTAGATGCGTTAGGATGTACAAATAGAATATCCATAATTTAAATGTCTATAGAGTCAAATTTGTCAGCGTAAACATTATTACTTTCATCTTTATAAACTAATTTTTCAAGTTTTTTATTTGTGATAATGAGTTTTTTATTTCCGAACTTCATCCACTCTGATGATTCATAATATTCGGACTCTCTATCTTTATTTTGGTAAATATCAGATTCTATTTTTTCTACTTTTATTGGGAAGCTTATTATCCCCCTAAAGGAATCGTCTGTATTTAGCGTCCTATGAAGCAGGAATGAATCTAATAAATAAGACGATCCTATTTTCATTTCTGGATTATAGGCTTTTTCTATGGATCTTCTAATAGATTCCTGTCCCTCACTAAATGAATTGAGAGGCTTAATAAAGTCTGGAAAGAATTCGTCAGTGGGCGTAGCCAGCATTATACCGTTTTTCTTGAAGTCTCCAAATATGGGCGTGTGCAGCATGACTTCATTTGAGTTCTGCCCAGCCCATATATCTGTATGCCACGTCGTTGAGCTTTTGGGCCTGCTCTTAAACTCTTCTTTTATTCTATTGCCGAAATTAATTCTTAAGTTAACTGGGCAAGCTGCCGCGACGCACGTTTGATCTAGGCCAAGATTTGAGTATAGGCCACTGACGGCCTTCAGCATATTATTATAAGTGAGTAATACTTCTCTCTTCGGCAAGACTAATCCGTTGGGGGTAATGTTGGGCAACTCTAAGATGTAGCTGTCGTATTTTTTGAAAAAGTCATCCATTGGCAGACTTAAATCGAAAATTTCGTCTTTGAAATATTCATTTAGACAATCGCAAAGAAATATCTTTGATGCCTCTATTAAGACTTTATATTTTTTCTCATCGCCCCTAAGTTCCGCGAATAAGTCTTTTTTGGAATAAGCTTTATGAGAAAGAGCGTATAATCTTTCGCTTCTTTCCTTTATGATATTTGTTATGCTCATGGACTAGTAATTATAGTATTAAAACCTTCGTCAAATAAAGTGCCGAATTTATGCCTATGCTCTATTAAATGAATCTTTTTGTCTTTCAGGAAGTTTACGTATCCAGAAAAATATTTCTTATTTAAATGGAACTGTCTCGCTAAAGAGTCGAATTCTGAGTCGTCGTAATATTCATAGATCGGCTCTATGTTTATTATCTTTGAAGGCTTTACTTCTAAAACGAAATCAACGAAGTTCCTCCAAGCGTCTCCTAATTGTTCCATTGAGCCAGACGTTAGAAAGGCCGTCCGATTAAGATTCTCTTGTACAATTTTTGGTAAGCTGCTCAGGCTGGGATTTTTCATATCAAAGAAAAAGCTATTCAGCCCTTTCCTTTTTAATATGCCCAGAGAAGACTCTGAGAAGTCCGATCCAAAGCTGGATATGTTTTGATTTAATTCGCTGATGTATTTTATATTAGATCCAGTACCTGATCCAAACTCTACTAAGAAATCGCAATCCTTTAGATAGAGGGAATTTATTTTACTAAGTATTTCCTGAAGTACCGACACGCAAACTGTATCTCCATTTATTTCAGCGAAAGATCCATTAAGTCTATAGATATTTTGGAATCGTTTCTTTAGGAAAAAGCTAGGATGGTCTTGTCCGCTATTTAGCATCTCTTCCCAATACTTCTCCCATTGGTCTTTCTCGGGCTTACTCTTTTGAGTAATTACTCTTTCTTTTACATATTTGAAAACCTCAGACAACTCGGTCGCCGATAGTCTTCTGGAAGTTCTTTCTAATTTATCTATGTCAATTAATGAATTCATTTTGTATATTGTCGTAATTAAATTCTTCTCTCTTAAGGAAGAGGTTATGTTTGATAAAGTCTTTTAGGAGATCGTTTACGCAAAAATAATTTTCGTCAAATTGTGTTTTATCATGAATCAGGATATTATTGCATTCTTCATATCCAAATCCAGATTTGGCAGCGTCAGGAGTCAATACTCTACTTAGTATAGATTGAATTTTAAATGGGTGATCATAAAGCTTTTTCCCGAGCATCCTCCATTTAAGAGGACTAAAACCGCTACTCTGTCCGTCCATGCTAATGTGATGAGGGATAATAAAATCTTTTAATAATACCCACTGCTTCTTCAGCGCGGCATTCAAGAAACTGAAAGTAGATTCGGTGCAATGACTAGCAAAAATATCCGGATATACTTTACCGTAGAAACTTCTTAAGTTTTCACTGATTAAATTCGTATGCGTGGCGAAGGCTTTGCCAATCGGAACTAGATAATCTCCATTGGCGAATAAAATTTTTCTAGCGTATGCGTCGTCCCCATTAAATCTCCCAACTCCCAACCCATGAAAAAACTCTGTATCATTTGATGAATGCGCGGAAACCATCCCGTATTTCCCAGTTTTAAGCTTTTCATATAAGGACTGGAGTAAGTTGTCTTGAGTAAAAGAAGTTCCCGAATCTACATATAAATATCCTTCGTATCTACCATTGTGTTTAACCGCGCTTTCTATGCTGTGGTTGAATGTGACATTTACAGGAAGAATATCGTCGATGAAATTGTATTTAATTAAATTACCGAAATGTTGTCTAACGCGATTCCTGTCGTCTTGCGAGTTTAGGCAGCTTGAGAATACAACATCAAAACTATCAAATTTTTGAGAAAGGATGAGTTTTATACTGTTGATATAGTTCTCTGAATTCTCTTTCTTAGAGATTCCGCAGGCATTATAGACGACGAGTATTTTCTTAGACATAGAAGCTTTCTATCTTATTGTAATCTAATAAGTCTTTATTTAAGAATAGGTTTTCTTTTATGTATTGCTTTAACTTGTCGTTAACGCAATAATAATTCTCATCAAATTGGGACGGATCATGATTGACTATGTTCTGACACTCTTCATATCCTAGCCCTATCGATTTTGCATACTCATTAAAGAAAATAGGAAGCAGCGTCTTTAGGCGGAACGGATGATCGTAAGATCCTGTGTGAGGATTTAATACTTTATGCCCTTCTGGATTTGTGGATAGGCTAGGTCCATCGTATCCGGGAAAATGGTTGATTAAGAAATCCTTCGAGACTATCCATTTTAATTTAAGCGCCGACGACAAGAAAGAGAATACCGATTCAGTGCAGTATCCTGCGAATATATCTGGGCAACATCTGCCGTAGAAATCAAAAAGTTTATCTGTATATAAATTAACGTGCGCTCCGCAAGCTCTTCCCGGAGGAACAGCATAGTCTTTTCCGTCCTTAAACATTTCATATCTTGCCGCCTCATCATCTATAAAAAATCTACCACCACCTAATTTAAGTCCATAAGCATAACAGCTATCTTGGTCTATCTGAGCGGAGACCATTCCTATATCGTCTTGTTTTCCTAGATTAAATAAGCCTTGGATTTGGTTTTCGTTCGTATACAACGCGTCACATGCAGTATAAACGTAGGCATTAAATTTTCCATGTTTCCCTACGCTCTTCAAAACGGCGTCATTGAACGTGACGTTTACTGGATAGTCGTGATCGTTTTGAATATAGTCAAAATTGGGAAATCGATCTTTCAATATCGGTATCGTTCTGGGTCTCGGCTTACACGCTGAGACTACGACCTTCTTTTCTCCATCGAACTTTTGGCGGTCAATTGCTTTTAAGAACTCTATATAGCCTTCGGTATTGTCTCTTTTGATGCCGCAAATATTATAAGTTATAAGAATTTTATCCATTAGAATTTCCTCCTGTAAATTTATCTATATACTCTTGGGGATTAAAATCATTTTCCGCAGAGATGTTCTTAGACGTATTAAGTCTCATCTCTAAACTAGTTAAGTCTGGATTTATTACTTTATTTAAAGTGTTATGATATAAATGATCTACTATCACTTCTGTAGTGGGAACAACTCTTCCAATGCCGGAATATAGTTTATATATCGCTGCATCTGCGCCTAAGCCAACAAAATTAGGAGGTAAATACAAATTGAAAAATTCAATTGCTTTTTTACTTATTAGCGGGCAACTGGCGTATCCATGATGCTTTATTCTATCGACGCTATTGCAGTCAGTTTTAATGTAAAGTATATCGTCTTGTATTTTATTCGATTCAATAAATTGATTAACCTTATCTAAAATCTTTTCATCCCAGTTCTCAGTCAACATGTATATATCATCATTTATCCCATATACGAATCTACCCTTAGCTAAGAAGGCTAAAGAGCTCGCTGATTGATTTAAGCTATTCGGTCTTTGCGAAGACACGTAGGATAGCAAAGGATATTTGTCGCTAAGTCTATTGATCTCATCAATGGTTGAATGGTCATCTAAATCTGCCTTTAGGATGAACTCGACTAAGTCCGGATATTTCGCTTTAGAATAAAAAGACTCTAGGCATCCACCAAGGATGGAGCTTCTCCCTCTCGTATTAAATATTACGCTAAAGTTAATCACAGATTAGTATATTTAGTATTCGCCGGAGTCAGGACTCCATAAGCTTTGATAAGCTCTTGGATACCGTAATCTAAAGAATACTTAGGGGTCCATCCAGTTTTTTCGAGTTTATCGTTACTTATCACGTAGTTGCGCTTATCCATGTCCTGACTAAATTCGTCTATTTTTATAACAAAATTAGGAACATATTTCTTGATTGCTTCACATAATTCAATCTTACTTAGGTTGGCCGATGACAAACCAACGTTAAATACTTGACCCCTATGTAGATCAAACTCTTGAATCATTTTAATAAAGACTTCGACAACGTCTCTTATGTGAATGTAATTTCTTTTAAAATGCCCCTCGAAAAGAACAACGTATTTATCGTTCAAAGCTTTAAGCACGAAATCGTTTACGAGTAGATCTTTTCTGAATCGATAGGAAGTTCCAAACACTGTCGCAAGTCTAAGCACAATTCCACCGAGACTAGAATTTAGTACTTCTTTTTCTGCGGCACATTTTGTTACTCCATAAACAGAGATGGGATTTAGAGGAGTTGTCTCCGTGCAGAAAGAGTCGTCTTTGCCTATTCCATATCCGCTATTTGTATTTGGATAAATGACTTTGCACCCATAAGGGATATATCCTAAGATGAATTTTATCTGATTTAAATTAACGTCTTCAGCTAGTCTTCTGTCTCTTTCGCACGCTGGGAAACCGACTATAGCCGCTAAGGGTATCACAACGTCAGCGCCCTCCAGACTCTTCTCTAGTTTGCTATGGTTTCTTACGTCTCCATAAACGAACTCAAGTCTGGGATCCGCCAAGAGAGCAAAAAGCCCGTCCTGCTTATACATCAGATTGTCATAGACAACGATTTTCTTAATGCCTAATTGATCGGCGCGCTTCAACAGTTGCTCTACGAGAACTGTTCCAATGTATCCAGCTCCACCAGTTATTAATACTTTCATAATTATTTATCTCTTAAAGAGGTTATTGGGTTTGATATTGGCCAAAAAATTTCGAATCTTGGATCATTCCATTTGATATGTATTTGGTCCTCTGGACTGACGTAGGCGTCAGTCAATTTATAAGAAAAAACGCATTCATCAGATAGACAAAGATGAGCATTGACACATCCCTTTGGAACAAGAACTTGTAATCTCTCTTTATCATTTAGAGAGAAGGCGACATGTTTCCCATAAGTTAAAGAATTTTCCCGAGTATCTAATACTACAAAATGGATAGACCCCTTAAAGCATTGGATTAGCTTCCAGCATTTACTATCTCCGTGAAATCCCCTTAGAGTATTCCTCGTGGAGAAACTTAATGAATCCGTCACAAACCTCAATTCGTTTTTGAATTCAGGAATGAATTGCCCTATCTTCTCGTAATAAGAAGGATTAAAGGACTCCATGTTCTCCCCCCTGAAATCATAAAAAATATCCGGTTTGAAAACCAGTAAATCTTTTATAGCTGTATTAGATTGGATTATCTTATTATCCATTACCAAGGAATTTTTCCAGTCAATATATCTTTTAACATTATCCAATCGGAGATTTTGGCATAGACTGGATTTTTAAAAGCCGCAGGTTTATTCTTTTCAAAAAAGAAATGCCCGGACCAAGCGAATGGATATACCACAAACCACGAACCGGGAAGAATGCATAGCCACCATAGACTCTTGGTAAAGCTAAAATATAGCGCAGTCAGTACATACAAAATAGTTACAAGCTGCCCCAAAACATGTAGTCTTCTGCACGTCTTATTCTGGTGAAGTCTTAGGTAATGCTGGTAATATTCTTTTATGTTCATCTTTTATTTAAAAATATCCCAGTTTTGAAAATCTGATTTTAATTCAGCCGCTAAACAATCTATCTTCAAATCGACTCTTTCTCCTAGTTCTCTTGATATTACATTTTTGGCTGTGTTGCGAACCCCGTTTATAGAATGAGTCATCTTCAATAATTCATTGCTTTGATCGTTCCCGGTTCTGCATTTTGATTCATTTTCCCATATGTATCTGTTCGACAACATGACGACCATTGAAGCATAGATCATCTCGGCGGATAATTTTACGTCCTTCTCTCCGATTATGGCATTTATGTCATGCTTGATATCGTCTATTTCTTTTTGATAGGCGCTTTTATTTTGGGGGATAAAGATCGACTTGAGAGTACAGATACTGAGTCTATCAATTAGTTCAGAAAAGGTGGGTAAATACTTTCTATTCATATATTAATCTTTTATCTTCTTGATTATGGAGGTGCTTGAGTATCCTTTTACAAAATTAAATAAAATGACTTTAGCAATATTGCTTCCGGCCACGTCCTTGTCTTTATAATCGCCGCCCTTTACTATATAGTTCGGTTTTATTTCTTTAATTAAGTTAAGGGGAGTTTCTTCATCAAAGATATGTACCTCATCAATATACTTTAAAGATTCAAGCAATAGCTTTCTATCGTCTTGATTATTTATCGGGCGCGATTCTCCTTTGAGCTTTTTAATGCTGGCATCACTATTTAATCCAACAATGACATATCCTAATGTTTTACAATATTTAAATAATTCTAAATGGCCGCGATGAATTATATCAAAGCAGCCATTTGTGAAAATTTTTTGCATAAAAAAAACCGGAGCTTGAAGCTCCGGTTTAATTATACTTCTAAATGGATCTAATTGCAACTTATTTCTTAAGGGAGTCTATCTTTTCTTCTAGTCTATCAAAGCGGTGGTGGACCACTTTCTCTAATTGATTGAAGTCGTCTTTTGAAACATACTTCTCGGGCATGTGCAAAGCTAAGGAAGTGAACTCTTGAGAAAGCCTATGGTAGTCGTCCTGAATCCTTCTATTTAGTTCTTTATGATCCTCCTGCATCTTAGACATTAGGCCGAAGATAATTTTAAGAATCCAACCGCCAAAGAAGAGAGCTATGCCAATTCCTACGTTTATTACGAACTGCAAATTTTGCGTGGAGCCGTCCATTGCTTTCTGTTAATTACACTTTTCGATAAGAAAAGAACTTAATTAAATTAGAAATCTTCTTGCAATGATCCGGAGTTCTGATAGTCTTTAACTTTACGCTCAAAGAAATTGGTCATAGCGCCCATATCAATAACCTCAGACAGCCACGGGAAAGGGTTCTTATCACTGTCAAAACGGAACTCCATTCCAATGGACTCAAGCCTTCTATTGCCGATGTACTTCATATAATCGACGAACATGTCGGCATTCAAGCCCAAGATTCCTCGAGGAAGTACGTCGTGGGCGTAGACGATTTCTAACTCTACAGCCTTCTTGATGTGTTCCAGCGTTTCCTCTTCGAACTTCTTCGTCCAGACGGCGGGGTATTGTTCCTTAATTGAATTAATTAAATAAGTTCCAAATTTAATATGTAGGCTTTCATCTCTAAGCGTATATCGGATTTGATCAGAAAGTCCCGGCAGCTTGTTCTGTCTTCCCAAAGCTAACAACATTGCAAAACCAGAGAAGAAGAACGTCCCCTCGCAAACAATGTAATAAGTAATTAAATTTCTAAGAAGCTCTCTCTTACCCTCTAAAGTCTTCGTGCTGAAGTCTGGTCTATTTACATCGCTAGTAATAGACATGAGAAAATCATCTTTAGCCTTGATGCTCGGGATATTTAAATAAGCCTCATAAACTTCATTGACTTTGAGGGAGAAAGAATCGCAGCAAGTCACGACCGTCCAGTTATGCAAAGACTCTTCGTAAGCCTGACGCAATACATATTGACGACATTCGGCGTCAGTAATCCATTTAAATACAGTTAATAAAAGATTATTGCCTACGAGGGATTCGCTACCAGCGAAAAATCCTAAGCAACGCTTAACAAGTAGTTTCTCGTCAGCGGTTAACGTCCCGTCCTTCCACTGCTTAACGTCGTTAGACATATTAATCTCTGATGGAGACCAATTGTTGGCAACGCCTTTTAAAAATAAATCCCAAGCCATGTGGTGCTTGTGGGGAAGGATTTGGTTGACTCCCGCTACGTCGTCGCTTAATAGATTGCCAGTTTTAGACATAAAGTTCCTAGAGAAGAGAATATACTAAATTTCTAAGTATTTGTCAACAGTAAATTAAAAGAAAACCCCACGCCTTTTGAGCGCGGGGCTAATAATCTTATTAGACTATTATTACTTCGTCGCAGCCTTTCCCTTGGCGGGCACAGCCTTGTCTCCGCACTTTAAGCTCAGAGATGGCAGCGGTATATCAAACGATACTAGGGGTAGAGTAACGCTTAGGCCGTTTGCTAATTTAATGTTAAACAAACTATCCTTATTGACGTTTGTTCCAACGCTAACGCTTGGAAGACGTTGGCCCACAGACAATGGACCAACAGTGACGGAATTCTGATTTCCGACCTTCACATTAAGGGCTTCTGGACCGACGCTAACAGAGCCCAAGGGGACACTGGCAGCCACAAATGGAAGATTCACCGAAACTCCCCCATTCACGGCTCCTGCCACGATAGCATTGTCTTTGTTTGCGGCTTTGCCAACTGTAACTGTTGGCAACGATTGGTTAGCTACAATAACAGGACCTAAGTCGAGCTTATTGTTTTGGCCCACCGTAAGGACATCAGCAAAAGCTGATACGGCAGACGCGACTGTTAGTGTTACAACTAGCATGTTAGTATGTATTTTCATTCGCTATTATTATAGCGTCCGACTAACATAACTTCAACTTAATTAATTTCAGTCTACTTCTTTCTTTTTTTTGACTTCTTCTTTTCGATGGGCGACCTTGGGGGGGTGGACGCGAGTTCAAATACTGCCCAGCCAGCTATAAATAGCAAAGCTGGTATTGCGAATAAAAAATCTATATCTTTCATAAATTTTAATAAGGTCGACGTAAATTTATGCGCTCGTACGCGCCCGTCTTACAAAAAATTAAAAATAAGGGGCAGCCTGAGTGTTCATGCCTCCATAGCCGGTATTGTAGCCATTCATTCTGCCTCTAGCCGCATAGATACCCATTATCGAATTAAATTGTCCAAAATTCATTCCTTGGGAGGCGTCGCCACCCATAACATTGCTGCCAAGCATATTATCATAACCGCCCATGCCATTGTTTGAATTTCCATACATTCCTCCTTGTTGGTTTAGGTTGCTGTAGTTTCCCATCTGACTCATTCCGCCCATTTGACTCATTCCCGTCCAGCCCATCTGCCCTCCGTAGTTTCCCATGCCGCCCATTTGTGACATTGGATTCATGGAAAAATCTCTTTGAGCTCTTGCGGCGGCTCTATAGTCTCTTAGAATACTTTCGTATGGGTTTACCATTTGCCAACCAGAATCTCTCCAAATTGTTTTATTTAAATTATCGATATTCAAACCAAGCTGAAGATTGGAATTGGTGGTTCCATTTTGCGGGACTTGCTGACCGTTTCTGGGCTGTGGCGCTTGGACTGGAGGACGAACCACGGGGAGCAAATTGGTGGGCGCGACTTGCTGCTGATTATTACCTTGTTGAACTGAATTAGTAAATGGATTATTGCCCTGCTGGATGGAATTAGTGGCAATTGGGGGCGCGTTAAATCTGCCGCCCCACATCTTAGTCCATAACTTTTGCCAAGTGGCGGCGTTATTCGTTCTTTGCGCTTGAATGACGGAAGACCAAGAGCTCTTATCTCTAAGATTGACGCGGGAGTAATTTGTTATGCTCCAAAGCTGGATAGTCGCTACTTGGTTGGTGTTTGTTGTTTGAGCGACAACATACAGTGGCGCAAAAAATAAAAATAAAATTCCAGTTTTCATAACTGGTTAGGATTTTAGCCACCACCGGGCGGGGCTGGTTCTGAGGGGGAACCACCGCTACCGGACGACGGAGTAGTGGTCGCGTTGGGTCGTGTGCTGCTGCTGCTAGTGCTGGCCGTGGGACGACGAAGATTCACGCGAAGAGTGGTCGACGACGAGCGAGTAATGCCAGTGGTGACGCGAGTCGAAGTAGCCGACGAAGCAGTCGCGCCACGAGTACTCACCCTACTGACGGATTTCGCAGAAGTGCCGTTACCGCCACTGCCACCTGACGAGACTTGCGGGTGGGCGGGTTTTTCACCGCCACTCAAGGGAAAGGCTGGTTTTGTTTGTGGGTAGGTGTGTTTTTCACCGTTGCCTGACGGAGCCTGTGGTTCGCCCTCTGCTCCCAAAAGGTTAAGGGCTAGGACTAGCGTGAAATACGTGAGGATATTCTTCATAATTTTATATTAATAGTTTAGTTTCGATGTCTGTTTTGTCTACCAGTCTTATTGGACGACCACCCGGAGCCAGTAATTCTCGACTAGGGTCTATCCCTATTAGACTATATATGGTAGAGGCGTATTTGTCAAGAGTTAATGGATCGCTTTCTGGTAAAGCTCCGGTAGCGTCCGAACTTCCATGAATATATCCTTCTTTCACGCCGCCGCCAGCCATCGCGACACTAAATACTCCCGGCCAATGGTCACGTCCAGCGGTGCCATTAATTTTTGGGGTTCTTCCAAACTCCGTGGCAATGACGACCAACGTATCCTTCAACATTCCGCGCTCATCTAAATCTTGGATAAGTCTAGCATAAGCTTGATCGAAAGAAGGAAGTTGATTCTGTATGTTTCTGGCGATGTTATCGTGATGGTCCCATCCACCGTAAGTCAAAGTGACGAATCTTGTCCCAGCTTCAACTAATCTTCTAGCTAAAATTAATCTATTTCCTGCGGTATTCTTTCCGTATTCTTCTCTAATCTTTTCAGGTTCTTTGTTCAGGTCGAAAGCGGCTTGAGCTTTTTCCGAGCTAATCAAATCATAAGCGTTTCCATAAAAAGAATCCATCGCAGCCATTTGATCGGACTTCATCATTTCTGAGAAAGTTCTATCCACCAAATATCTCATGGATTTTCTTGTTTCAAATCTCTCTTTAGAAATTGCGCTGGGAAGACTTAAGTCTTTCGCTCCATTTTCCGTGACGTTATAGGCTGCGTATTTTTGACTAATATAACCAACCCCGCCGCCTTCCCCCACAGGACTAGGAATAGCGATGTAAGGGGGTAGATTATTCCTCGTTCCAAGCTCCAAAGAGACAACGCTGCCGATGCTTGGATACGATAGAGCTGGGCTAGGTTTCCAACCCGTTAACATGTTGTGAGTGCCGCGTTCATGCGCCGCCTCCCCGTGATGCATTGATCTAATCACGGAAATCTTGTGCGCCATCTTTGCCGTTTGTTTTAAATATTCTGAGAAGTATTCTCCCGTCGAAGTCTTGATGGTTCCAAGTGGTCCGCGATACTCAATCGGAGCCAAATGTTTTGGATCAAATGTTTCTTGATGAGCGAATCCTCCGGGGAGATAAATGAAAATTACATTCTTAGCTTTTCCTTCTTTACTTGGAGAAAAAGTTTTTTCAGCTTGTAATAATTGAGGAAGAGATAATCCTAAGAAAGAAAGAGAACCAACGCCAATGAAGTCTCTTCTTGATAAGTTTTGATTATTTTTTTTCATAGCGTATCAATTAATTAACCTATATTGTTTACACTTCAAAAAAAAAGAAACCCCTTAGAGTTTCCTTTCTTTGTGTTAATTAATTAATGCTACTATTGGCAACTTTCGCACCCCGGATTCAATATGCTGCAAGCTTTTGGTTCGTCATTCTTTTCTTCGGTAGGCGCGATTACAGATTTTTCGATTTTGCTTGCGGCCTTATTTCTGAGATAATATGTCGCCTTCAATCCTCTGTTTCTGGCGTGGATATACAGATCGTTCAGGAATTTGAGCGACGTGCCAGAGTTAAACAGGTTTAAGCTCTGACCCATGTCAATCCACTTCTGTCTTGCGGCGGCGGCGTCAATAAGTTTAAATTGATCTCTATCAAACGCGGTGCAGTAACGCTTTTTGAGATCGACTGAAATAGCCCCGTTGAGCTGAGATAAATCTCCATCAACAGATTTAATCATCTCTACCATTGACTTATTCCAAATGCCCAACTGCTTGCATTCATTAACGAACCATTCATTGATAATCATCAGATTTCCGCTCTTGTTCTCGTAAACAAATAGAGCAGAAAAATCCGGCTCAATGCATGGAGCACATCCTTGAATATATGATATGGTCGCCGTCGGAGCGATAGCCATTGTGTTGCTGTTACGAACACCGTGAGCGGATATTTTTTTGCGTAAGTCTTCCCAATTTAATTTGGGAACAAATTTTCTAGATTTAAACTCAATGGGCTTTTGTTCAAGATATCCCATTAGATTGTGATATGTGTCTATTGGGAGAACGCCGTTTGACCACAGCGATCCACTGTACGTCGAATACGCGCCCTTCTCTTTTGCTAGTAAATTAGAGTTTAAGATGCAGTGATAAGAGATAAATTCTTGTAGTTCATCTGAAAATTGAACAGCCTCTTCGGAGGAAAAATCAATCTTGTAATTATGGAATATATCAGCCCAGCCCATTGACCCTGCTCCAATCGGGCGGTGTTTTAGATTGGAGTTGGCCGCTTCCTTTGTTGGATAGAAGTTTAGGTCGACGACGTTATCCAAAGCTCTTATCTGGGTAGCAATCGTCTTGGCGAGAAGATTGTAATCAAGTTCTCCATTTTTTAGATGCTCTTTTAGATTAATGGAGCTAAGATTGCAGACAGCCGTTTCTCCGACTTCAATTTTTTCTCCGTCCTTATACTTGGAGGGTTTAGTATGGAGGAAGATTTCCGTGCAAAGATTAGAACTGTGGATAGTTCCTTCGTGAGAATTAGAATACCGAAGATTGGAGTTATCCTTGAAAGTCACCCACGGATGACCTGTCTCAAAAAGGACTCTTAGCATTTTCTTCCAAAGCTCTTTTGCTTTAACCTTTCTAAAGTTCGCGAGCTTTCCTTCGTCCGCTAATTTGCAATACTTATTATACTTCTCGTCAAACTCTTTGCCATAAATTTCGTGCAGGTCACGAGCGTCGCTAGGAGAAAATAAATACCAATCCCCATCCTCTCGGACTCTTCTGATGAATAAATCAGGAATCCAATTCGCCGTATTCATGTCATGGCAGCGGCGTCTCTCATCTCCGGTGTTCTTCTTAAGATCCAAGAAATCTTCCAAATCTAAATGCCAAGTTTCAAGATAAGCGCATCCGGCTCCGGGCCTCTTCCCTCCTTGATCAACCGCAATGAGCGTGTCATTGTAGATTTTTAGCCAAGGAATCAGTCCTGAAGACTTTCCGTTCGTGCCTTTAACGTAAGCATTAGCAGCTCTGAAGTTGGTAACGTCGAATCCTAACCCTCCAGCAAACTTAGATTTTCGCGCCTCTTGCCACAGACCCTCAAATATTCCGTCAATAGAGTCATCGAAAGTATTAAGGTAGCACGAACTAAGCTGACTGTGCATTGTTCCGCTGTTAAAAAGGGTTGGAGTGCTAGGGCATAGTAAAAATTTTGAAAAGGATTCATAAAATTCGATGGCTTTTTCTTCTTTATCTTTCTCGTTTAAAGATAGACCCATTGCAACACGCATCCAAAACGCTTGCGGGGTTTCGAATCGGCGTCCGTCTATGTGGAGAAGATAACGGTCATAGACCATTTGAAGACCTAGGTACTTGAACTTCAAATCTCTTTCGGGCTTGATAGCGTCAGAGATTTTCTTGAGGTCGAAGTCTAGTAATTTAGGATTAACGATTTCTTCTTTGACTAGTGTTTTAAGATTTCTAACGAACGAAAGTCTATACTGATGATCAAAGGCGTCTCCGTCTCGGCTTTCACCAAAAACTTCTTTGAGGATATTCGACAGTAGAAGCCTAGAAGCTACATAAGAATAGTTTGGCTCTTTTTCGATTTTCGTTCTTGCCGACATGATGAGGGCTTTGTCGATTTCAGAAGTAGTAATCTTATCGTATAACTGAACATGCGCGTCTAGTACCACCTCACTAGCGGAAACATTGTCTAATCCTTCGCAAGCTCTTTCGGCGCAAAGATTTATTTTATTAATGTTAATGTTCTCGATTCTACCGTTCCGCTTCTTGACATGGATGATTTTAGAATTCATATGTTGGATCAACGCGTATCCATTATTACAAACAATTAAAAAAAAGAAAAGGAAAAAATTCCGTTTCCAAGAAAAAGTTATTAACCGAAGAATAAAAGTGTAGACTTAACCGGAGCGGTCGTCTTGGTGCTTGATTCCCTTGCGCTTGCTGGAATAATTCTTAAAATGTTTAGACTTCACTGAGTCTTTTCCTTGAGACTTCTCTCTTTTATTACTGGCTTCTTTCGAAGCATCCCACATTTCCCCCAAAGACATTTTCTTGTCTTTAGTTTTGCTAACGAAGTCTCTTGAAGAAAATGGATCAATTTGAGAATCTATACTTGCGTTAGGGACGGTGAACACTCGTTCGTATTTTATACCGGATTCATCGGAATATTCGTGCTTGTCGTTAACGGACTGAAAAACCTCGATTATTTTTCCGGTCTGAGGGTTTTTGTATAAATAAATAGCCATATCAAAGACACGCTTCTACTTCCTTCAAAATGACATCGACAGTCTTTGAGTAAGAAAAGTCTTGCTGTAATTTCAGTCCTTCTTCATTTAATTTATTTTTTTGGACTTTATTTACGGCTAATTCACAAGCGTATATGAATTCGTCTTCATTAAAATCAAAGATAGTCCCCTGATTAAACTCGGATCCGGCTTGGAAGAACATTCCATCTTCTGCCGGAATTTTCCTCTTCGGTTCTACTAGCGTCGCATTATTGTTGTTAGCCCACGATGAGTATCCATTGCAATTAAGTATTACTGCATGCTTGCCTAACGCCACAGATTGAAACTCGGGTAACCCCCACCCTTCTCCTCCAGACATGCCTAGGACTACGTCTCCAGAATTCAGAAAATCATTATATAACCTATTCTGAGGCATGAACGCTAAATAATTAATATTAGAAAACTTTACGCCAGATAATGCTTGAGCGAAAAGAGATAAGTTTTGCTCCTTATTCAAAAATGGATTATAGAGAGCGCATTGAAGGGAGTATCTCTTGTCGTTACCGAATCTCTTAGACCAAGCACTTAGTATTTTTGCGTGATGTTTCCTTCTTTCAAATTTTCCGACTAGATTGAATGTTGTCCTTCCGTCCGTAAAATATGTTCTATTAGTCTTTTCAAAATTAAAAGAATCAAACCCGAGCGGAATATATCCTACGTTATTGCATCCCGCCTTGTCTCTAAAAATTTCATTGGTAAAATTAGAAGTAAAAAGAACCCTCTCGTTATTCTTTATAATATTCTTCTCCGACTCGGTTGGATGATCGAGCTCATAAAAAGAAATTAAAATCTGCTTATTACTAAAAGACTCAAGAGAACCTTGTAGATGCCATAATTTAACGATGGGAGTTTTGCGACTATGTTGTCTATTAAAACGATATAGGCACAAATTCAGCCAGTTCTTAAATTCTTCGTCTTCCTTCTGCGCTGAGAGATCAATCTGTCCAATGGGAGACAAAGGCGGGGTCATCCCCCGCCTTTTAATCTCCCGTAAGATCGCTATTGATGTCTGCCCGAAAGAAACGGAATTTAATGGCAGATTTAGTGAGAACTCCATTAGAGTAGCTCTTCCTCCTGTTGCTGCTGTGGAGCGGCGGCAGCAGTTCTTTCTGATTTGACTGGAGCCGTTGAGCTTGCGGTGGCTTCTCCGGGAGCTTTAGAAAGATAGATTCTGAAATCTGGAGCCTTTTCGTTCTTCTTATTCTTGTTGGAGAAGACGACCACCTTGTAAGTTCTTGGGGAGCCGAGCTCATCAACCGTAATGTGTCCAGAAAGATAAGTTTGCGAGCCGCTCTTGGAGACTCTCTTCCAGAGAGCGCCAATCTCTTGTTCGTTCTTCTTGGTTTGATTGCTGGTTTGTGTATTTGTATTGGTCATAGTTTAATGAGTCTAAATCATCTTTAATGGAATGTCAAACTAAATCTTTTATTTTTTTACTATTTATTTTTGAAAAGAGCAGCCTTCTGCCTTTCTGGTGAAGATTGATCGCCGTCTGAATACTAACATCCATGTCTCTGCTTATCTTCAACCATGTGGGCTTTTTGTTTTCGTCGGGAAAATACCTCAACTCAAATACCTGTTTAATTCTTTTGTCTTTTAATTGACCGAGAATATCAAAGACGTAATCTTTAAAATCAGCGTCAAACGCCGCTCTGAAGTTTTCTATGCTTCTTTTTTCTAATACTTCTTGGGCTGGAGTGGTAGAGATTTGGATGCTCTTCTTATTTGCGTTTAATGTGTTAAGGCAGTTATATCTAGCGCAACTAGCGAACCAAGTGGAGAATTTAGTGTTCTTAAGAGGATTATAAGATAAGCAAGCTTTATACATTACCAAAGACTTCTCTGCTACTATTTCTCCCGCTGACAATCCTACAGATTCCAATCTCTTGAAGTATTTCTTACAAATATCTATGTAAAGTCCTGAGTGTCTATCGGTTAACTCTAGTAGACTGTCGCTACATTTTTGAATTTTAATCTTTTCTATTAGGGACTCTTCTGATATCTTGTTCATATCTAAGTACTTAATACTTAGATTTTAGTACATTTTAATTTTTGTCAAGCCAGTCCACGAAATTATTTATATAAGAGTCTAATTGCGCCTCATCTTTAGTAGTTGGCCAAGCTATTTTATAATCAGCTAAATAATTTAAAATAGGATCATTTTTCTTCTCGTGGTCGTTTGGAGCAAGTTTTATAGTTCCGTCTTCTAATACCCTAGAAATATGAACTAATACGCCACCTTTCTCCTTCTTAAGCCAATGAATCTCGTCTTTCTCGTACTCGACATATCGAATATCAGTAATGCAAATGGTTTTATTTTCTTCTACTTTCTTAATTTGCTGGTCTAGCTTCTCAAGCCAATACCTACCGGAAGATTGTTCTCTTCTAAATCCGCCGTGAAAAATAAGTAAGTTTCTGATTTTCTCTTTATCCCATCTAGAGCAATCGGTCGGATCAATTCCGTAAAGAGAAATGGAGAAATCCCTGATCTCCTTCTTCAGTTCGTCAGCCAAGGCCATTCTTTGGGTAGCTATTTTCTTACTCAGCAGGGAGTAAAATAAGTCCTTACCCGCTCCCGCGACTCCAGATATACCTATAATTTTGTTCATAAATCTTAGTTTCCCGCTAACCTTACCTTAAGAACTTCCCATGAGTTAATAGGAAATGGTTTTCCCTCTCAGGAGGGTTATTCCTGAGTTTAAGCTCCCGCGTAAATCCATCACAGGCCATAAGGCTTTTCGGCGTTTTGACGCGCCTAGTTTGCGAGCAGTACTACTTTTTATCTTTGTCATTGAGCGATAGGATTTATTTTTATTGGCTAACCTTACCTTCCCATTGAGAAATGAGGTTTCTGGTTTTTTTAACAGTCTCGGACGCCGTGCGCTCCCGAAGTAACGTAAGACTTTTAATCTTTCGACTGCTTCCTTTTTACGGGCTTGAGGTGAACTAATCTAAAGTTACCGCACTTTTTATCGCTTTAACAAAGAACAATTTGACTTAATGTAATCCCTTTTAAGAATTAGTCAAGTTCTTTTTGTAGTGATTACAAATTAAAATTAAATTCTTTAAATCTTTAGGGGAAATATTGACTGGATCGCAGTAATCCGTATCATCTTTGATGGAGACGCAGAAGTCGTTTATTATCAAGGCCAACTCTCCCGCGACCTCTCCGTTCATTGAAACGGTTTGCTCGAATGCTCCAACTGGCTTTGCTAAAAACCAGTATTTCTTCTTTTTGAATTCTTGAGCTTTTAATAGGCCAACCTTTTCTAATCCATCAAGAGCCGAATCAAGAAGAGCTTTTTCCTCATCTTCGTTCTCGGAAATGAGAATCACCTTTGAGAAGTCCCTCGTGCTCTCAAATGAGTCATTTTTTCTGTACCATTCAAATAAAAGATGCGACGCTTCTAAAGTAGTCATGTAAATATTATAAAAAAGAGCTTGACTTTTTTCAAAAATGATTTAAACTAGAGGTTAGATATGACTAATACAAACGAAAATACCCAACAGGAATCAACTAAGCGCCGTGGCCGTCCAAATAAGCAGATCATCTGGCCAACGGAAGCTTTTAGCGCGGAAGATGTCCACAATCTATTGGATAAGTCTCTTTCTCGCGTTTCTGTACATTCCAAGATAAATAAAGCCGTATTGGTTGGAGAACTAATTTCCGCAGGATTCTCCAAGCCTACTTCTGGAAGACCCAAGAATCTTTACAAGAGAGCGGCGTAATGTCAAGACCCTCTTGGCAAGAATACGCACTTGCGTTAGCTAAGACGGCTTCGATAAGAAGTGAAGATCCGTTTCGGAAGGTTGGAGCTTGCGCCCTTAGCCATGATGGAATGGTTCTGGGCGTAGGCTATAACGGCCTAGCTCCAAAGACGGTAGTATCCGAATCCTTCTGGAATAACAGGGAAGCTCGTCGCCCGTTCATGATTCATGCGGAAGCTAATTGTCTTTCTTTATTCAGGAAAGGCGAAGCTAAGATATTGGCCGTCACACTTCTTCCGTGTTCTTCTTGCGCTACCATGATAGCTTCCTACGGGATTCCAGAAGTAGTTTACTCAGAGGAGTATGAGTATGACGAGAAGGCCAAAGAGATTTTTAAATTCTATGGAATTAATTTAATTAAATTATGATTCTCGATATTTTTCTTTATTCCTTTCCTATTTCGGTTTTACTCATTATCTGGTTTGATACTCATGCTTTCTTTGAGTATATCAAGTTATTTCATTTGGAGAAGTTCTTCGGCATTTCGGAATACGAAGAAAAACAAAGCAAACTTGGAATGTATCTACATGAGTTTCTTATCTCTAAAGATAATAATTTCATATTTAGATTAATTTCTTGCCCCATTTGCCTGAGCGTATGGATTAACATCATTCTGAGTGTAACTTGTTATAAGAGTGCTATTCTGTTTTTTGGCGTACAATATGTTTCATTATTTTTGTACTTTCTCTTTAAAAAGTTAATATCATAGAAGTAGATATGGAAAAAGTATTTGAGAGTCCTGATGAATTTTCCGCTTTTTTAGAACAGAATCCCGCCCTTACTAGCACCTTTCCTTGGTTGAATGAGATAATTAATTTAACTAAGAACATTAACGTTGGCTGCGGTTGCCAGAAGAGCAGAAGAACTTCGATTAGAAATGAATCATACAAAAATATGATTATCACGATAATTGGCGGTAATCAATTTTGTGCGGACCATATTAGAAATTATCTTCAAGCCTCGAAAGTCGTCTTCAAGCTCAATAATGAAATAATTAGAGAAATCTAAACGGAGCTAGGGATAACTTAAAAAAGTCATTGACATTTTCTTAATAAAGTGTTATTCTTTTCTTAACGAAAGGGAAACGATGAAAATTCAAAGCTTAATCTTCTTACTAGCAGTTTCTATCAGCCTAGCGGACTCCGAGAAAACTATTCTTGGAGGAAGCGAGAAGGTTCTAAGTTTAAGGGACAAAATGCCACAGGAAGTTTCAGCTATGGTTGGACACAAACCCTTCCTCTCTTACACGGACAAGGAGGATGGGAGGCCAATCATGAGGTGGTCTTTCTTCCCAAAGGAATGCAAAAAATGTGGCGAATGGATTAGTTTACATCCAAATGATAAGAAAAATAATCTTATATGGATTGAGAAAGAAGACTGCGAGCACAGAAACATCGTACGCGGGAATAAAACATATTATTCTCTTGTTGTTGAGTTCTATGTAGTGGGCGGGAGTTGGTTCGTCTATAACGCCGAATATTTTTACAGAGAGAATTAATTAGTGTAATTTTCTATATGCCACTACCATCCCCAGAGGGAGATCAGCCAGAAAAAGATTTTATTTCGGACTGTATGTCTGATGATAAAATGAAAGAAGAATTCCCCAACAATAAGCAGAGATTCGCCGTTTGCCGCTCTCAATACAAGCAGTCCAAGAAGGTGAACGCGCAAGGAGAAAATGGAGATTGTCATTTGGATGATAGCATTATTTTTTATTGATTAAAAAAAGTCATTTGCCCACTTTTAAAGTGTAAGCCTATTCGGAGATAAGATATGAAAAAGGCTACACTTACGTTGACGCTCGCGCTGTTGTTCTGTTCTTCTTTGTTAGCTCAGAACGTTCCTCAATATTTACAAGATATATCCGTTACTATTTCTGCGTCATCAGAAATGGGCAGATCGGAAGGTAGCGGTATCATTTTTTCCCGTAAAGACAAGAATGGAGACACAATTAATTTTATTTGGACAGCGGCCCACGTAATAGATCACCTAAAACAGACAAGGGAAGTGGTATCTGCGGATGGCGGGAGAAGGGCTGTCATCGAGTTTAAAGACCCCAAGATCGTAAAAGAGATTAAAGAAGGAGGGCGAACCATCGGAAAGATTGAGATGGACGCCGAAGTAATCAAGTTCAGTAATTTTGAAAGCGGACACGACCTAGCTCTTCTAAGGCTTAGAAAGAAGAACTTTATAAGCGTTTCAACTAAATTTTATTTGGACAATAAGATCCCAGAACTAGGGACAGATTTGCTTCACGTTGGTAGTTTACTCGGCTCTCTTGGGGCCAACTCTATGACGGCTGGTATCTATTCTCAGCATGGAAGACTAATCTCCAGCAATAAACATGTTTTCGATCAAACCACCGTTAACGCTTTCCCGGGTTCTTCTGGCGGCGGAGTATTTGCCAAATCTGATGCTCGCTATATAGGGATGCTTGTTCGCGGGGCTGGAGAGACATTTAATTTAATAGTTCCAGTCCGCAGGATGAAAGAATGGGCCGAGAAAAATAAAATTTCATGGGCTTTAGACGAGAGCGTCGCGCTTCCAGACGAAGACGTAATATCTAAAATCGCTATTGAAGACAATGGTAAGGAATTCGGAAGCCCAGCAAAAGAATTAAAGAAGATTATAGAAGGAAATAAAGACTTCCCCTTCTTGATTAAAAGTTTATAAATACCATTTGTTATCGTCCAATAGCCACTCGATTAATTTCGGGTGGTTTTTTTGTCCCTTTGGCTTAAAAAAAATGTAATTACTAATAGCCGTGGGAAAGATGTTAAAAATAAACGGTTTAGACATAGAAGTTTCTCAGGATAGAGTGATTATCTATGATGTAATGAATGACGTTTCTCCTGAAGAAGGAGAAATTATCGTTAAGTATTTGTTTTCCGAAGGATTCATTAACTGCGTTGACGTTAGTTTGGAAATAGTCAAAGATAGCGATTGACTTAGCTTTAAATATCAGATAAAATATATCTGATGGAAGGCATAGAAAATAAAGTTGTTTGCCTTTGTTTAAATTCTGTTTGGCAACCAATCGGCTATAGATCAGTAAAAGATTCTATAACTAGCCTCACCTCCTCCTCTGACGTTAGCGATACCCGCTCTTTCCTTGCAATAGACATTCAATACGAGCAACTCCCGAACGGAGAGTTTAATTTTTCCAATCCTGTTTCAATGACTCCTTTGCCGTGGGAAAAATGGATAGCATTGCCAGTTAGAAAATTTGATTTATCTATTTCTACTGTAAGTATGGAGATTCGTGTCCCGACAGTTATTGTGGCGTCGAATTTCTCTAAGATGCCCATGAAGACTTCTAAATTAAACAGAAAAGGAGTATGGCATAGAGACAAGGGCGTTTGTCAATACAGTGGAAAGAAACTCACAAAAGACCAAGGCACAGTCGATCACATTATTCCCAAAAACAAAGGAGGGAAAGATTCTTGGGATAATATGGTTTTGTGCGATAAGAAAATCAACTTTTCCAAAGGGGATAAGTTTAATCACGAAGTAGGATTAAAGCTAATGAAGGCTCCGCAAGAGCCGCGCCCAATTCCCGCTTCTTCTTTGATTCCCTTTAATCATCAAGATTGGTCTCACTTTTTCTTGAAATAATTTAGTTTGTACGGCATCTATACTTCAATATGAAGAAGAATTCTAATTCTAAAAAGACAGTTGAAAATCTTGAAACCATAATTGAGAACTTAATCGAAACAAATATTTCCTTTCTCGCCGAAGACGACAAAGAAGAGGTGGAAATTCTAATTAATGAAGCCGTTATTTCTATCGAAAACGCCATAGAAGTAATAGAAAATGGAGCTTGACATTTCTTAATAAATACATTAAAGTATAAGTAAGATGAACCAAGACCAAATAATCGAAGACCTAAAACAGAAGGCGACGATGATTCACCAGACGATTATCTGGTGGGAGAATGAGTGCATAAAACACTTGAATCTTTTGGAAAAGGCCGAGAATGACGGAGATAAGGCAAAGGCAAAGGAATACGGCGATAAAATAGACGCCCTCCTTAAGCGTTCTTCCCTAGAGCAAGCCGAGCTAGACAAACTAGAGATAAAAATCCAAGATTTTTTCTCCTCACAAGATGAAACGTAAAAAAGATAAAAAGTATTATTTGGTGATTTCTCAAAAAAGAAAGCATACCCACGGAGCTTTTGAGTTCTCTCCAGAGGGATTTAAGAAGGCAAAAAGCTACGTGAAGGACATGGAGAAGATAACCAAAGAGAAGTTAATCATTTTAGAAAAGTGATGTCAAGCGAAAAGAAATCTTTAATTTTATTGAGGCAGATTATTGAGAAGTCCGTCTACGACGACTCCTCTAAGAATAATCTTGAAGGGGCCGAAAGCTGGATAACGTTTCATCTGAACATCCTAAAAGAACTACTTGAGAGGGGAGAATAGATGCCCTTTAACTTCGTCCGTTGCGACTACAAGCTGCCGCTACCAGCCAAACTTGGTGAGTGCTCTGAGCTAAAATGGGACGAGCAAGAGTTCAAGACGTTGTCCTTCGCGGGTTCATTTTTTAATGAATACTCGATAACAGATCAGGGAGTACTCTACAAAGAGACGGTAGATAGAGATTGGGAAATTTATAGAGAAGACCCAGAGGCGGTAGACTTTAAAGAGAAAAGCAGACAAATAGAGAGGCAAGACTACACGGGAGAAATAATATTTTCTCTTGTCCACTTGGGGAAGACTAATGATTATTTTATAGAATTTGTCGCCCTATTCTTTAAGGGGGAGCTTAAGGAGATTAGGCTCGAAGCGTGGGAAGAAGCAGATAATTCAGACCGATTAAAAATTGATCAAGAGATAAAGACTTACGAAGAAGTAGCCAAAAGCAGGAATAAATATCTTACTAAATTTTATTCGTTTTATTATTCGGCAGTTTTCTCCTTCTTTTTTGTCATAAGATTCTCTCTAGGACTTCTATTTAAAATAGCTTGGAAGCTAGAGAATCTATTAACCCCAAACAAATATAAAAAATGGGAATCTTAAATAGAACTAAGACCTATTTAGTCGGCCATATGGAGTATGCAAATGGCGAAGACTGGAGAAAGTACGTCGAGAAGGAATTAAATAAAATAGGAATAATCACTTTTAACCCGTACAAAAAACCCTTCATCAACGATATGGAGGAAGGTGACGATTTTAGAAAGAAGCTCAAAGGAGAGATGGCTCGCGGAAATTTTGATTTTGTTCAAGATAAGATGCGCCAGATTAGAATCTACGATTTAAATTTAGTCGACCGTTCGGATTTTATTATAGCTCACATCATTCCAAACGTAGCCAGTTGGGGCAGTGCCGAAGAACTTGTTACAGCAGTTCGAATGAAGAAGCCTACGTTCATCTCCATCCAAGGAGGAAAAGAGAATGCCCCGCTTTGGTTATTGGGAATGTTCCCCTATAAATATTTTTACAATTCAGTAGAAGAAATAGTAAACGTATTACATAGAGTTAATAGCGGGGAGAAGGAAATCGACTCCGACAGATGGAGACTCTTAAAGGAAGAACTAAGATAATTTATGAAAAAGAATAGAACCACGCCGCTCGAAAGCCTCAAATTTGAATTGAATGGCAAAGATGAAGAAGTAAAGCGCAAGAAAGATATTGAAAAATTCTTCTTCTGCGAATGTCACGCGGAAGGAGTCTGGATTACGAAAGATGCGATAGACAAGGTCTTCTACCTTTCGCTTTGGGGAAATGGATATTCTCCTAAAACTCCTAGACTTTGGGATAGACTTAGGACTTGTTGGAAAATACTTACAACTGGAACCGCTTTCGAAGATCAAATAGTTCTGTCCTCCAAGACCGCAAAGAATATGGCGAACTTCATTTCAAGCAATATAAGCAAATGAAAAAGCAAATCAAAAAAATAGAAGAAGTCCTTGGGGAGATTTGTCCGTCAAGCCAGCCCATTACTTATTTAATAGCCGCAAAAGTAAAGGAGACAATTCTCAATGCCCAAATCAAAAAAATCAAAAAAAGCAAGCGACAAAAGTGAAATTCTGTATATTTTCAGAATTTCTCAAAGCAAATTGATTTGCGCCAAAAGCGGCGAAATAGCTAATTACAAGATGAGATACGGAAGTCTGGCCGAAAATGGTAGGTATATCCACGTTTAAATATCCACATAAAGAGATTGACATTTTTATAAAGAAATGCGAATATATCTCTTAACTTATGGAATTCAAAACTCTACTGGAGAAAGTAATTCAAGGACTAAAAGCTTCTGGCCGTGAGCATTCAGCAAGACTACTCGCCCACTGTCAGAATGAAAACGAATTACGTTCTACTTTAAGAAATGATATTTTTAAAAATGACACCGACACCGCAGACTTCGTAAACGGGTTTCGAGAAAAAGAGACGGTCTTACTCAAGGAATCTCTTTGCGAAAGAGAGATGAATGAGATTATCGCCTCCGGACTCGAGTCTTTCTTTAAAAAGAAGGACTCGAAATTCAAGATCGTTAAAAAGTACTTCTCTCCAGATGGAGACTTTTGTATCCAAATTGCCGACAAGCAGGGATACGAAAGCTATTATAGAATTATGACCTTGAGAACTTGATTATGGAAGAAGAAGAGTATAGTAAATTTCTGCAAATCTGTTCGTTCTGTGGGACAGCTTGCCAGATTTTAGACTTGCAATGGACCGAGAAGTGCGACAAATTATTATGTAGTGATTGTCGCGAAAGCGAAATCAATCAGTATGAGTAAAAGAATAAAAAAATGCTCTAAATGTAAGCAGATAATGCTAATAACTTATAATACATGTCCAGCCTGCGGGTTCCATAGTGAAGATAAAAAAAAGATTAAACAGACATGAATAGAAAAACCTTTTTCGGAACGCTGTTTGGGCTTGGTCTTATCGGCTCCCTCAAGGCAGCCGCGAAAGAGCAAGTTGGTAAGATTGTAAAAGATTACGCCAAAGATACCCTCCAAGTTCGTAGGATAGAAATTGTTGATGAGAATGGGGCGGTATGCGGCTTTATCGAGGAGCGAGGGGGCAAGATGGTTATCGGTGCTCCTAAGAAAGAAGAACCAGTCAGGCAGGTCGAAGTTATAACGGATTTCAGATACCAAGAGCCTGACCCTAGCATAACCTTTATCCAATAATATGAATCCACTAGAAGGCAAAATAACGC
>SXGS01296660.1_pt1 | contig 58871 bp, 46 predicted proteins | sample 3174681 | NCBI WGS metagenome assembly SXGS01 (sample SAMN11356861, study PRJNA531348) | freshwater metagenome | isolation source: freshwater sample F1-80 | place: China: Fuxian Lake, Yuxi | collected 2017-12-25
CCAGTCGCGGCAAGAGAACGATGCAACGACGGCCTGCCCTACAGCATGGCCCAGACGACCAGCAGAACCACCATGGCGAGGAGCAGGAAGAGTACGAAGGGGCGACGGAGCAGGGCCACCAACCGCTCATTGATCGGCGGTTCGTGACCGGGAGACGCACGCAACCGGTCGGGAAGGAAGACACGCTCGAGGCCGGAGAGAACCGAATCCAGCGCGCGATCGAGTTTGCCACGCGATTCCACCTCGGCGGTGCGCGCTGACCGATAGGGCAAAGGTGGTGAGGCAGGTTGGGATGGCTTTACCGTTTGCACCGGTTGTGCGATCGTCATTGGAACGCTGCCATCCGAGGGGAGGAGTTGCCGGAACTCCGCCAATAGTTCGTCTGCGGAGCCTCGGGCGTCGGGGCGTTTCGCCAACATCCGTTGGAGAAGGCGGCTCAGTTCCTTGGGCACCTCGAGGTTGTGTTCGGAAGCGTCAGGTATCGGGGCTCGCATGTGGGCCTTCATGAACGCGATAGCGTCCCGGCCCTCGATCTCGAACGGGGGCCGACCCGTGATCGCGTAGAACAGCGTGCCGCCGAGAGCGTACAGGTCGGAGGCGGGGTAGATACGCTCCTCCCACTGCTCGGGGGGCGCGTACTCGCGTGTGCCAACGAAGATCCGGCGGTTGGCGTCGGTGGGACCGCGCTGCTCGACCTTTCGGACCGCGCCGAAGTCGAGCAGTTTGGCCGCAGTCGCGCCCGGCGCTGTTCCCGGTTCCGGTGGCGGGCCGAGCGCGATCACGTTTGCCGGCTTCACGTCGCGGTGAATGAACCCGTTCTGGTGAATGATCGCGAGACCGCCGAGCAGGTCGATCGCCCACTTCACAGCGAACGACCAGGGGACCGGTCCGGACCATCGGATCAATCGGTGTAGGTCGGTGCCGTCCGCGAACTCCATCGCAATCAGGTATTCGTCGGTTGGCTTGTTGGCCGCGTCGCGAACTCGCTCGTAGAGGTAGAACCGAGCGATACCGGGGTGCTGCACTTTCATCATCGCGCGGGCTTCTAGCTCGAACCGCGCCCGGTCGCTCTCGGTGTCGCGCCGCAACGTTTTCACCGCGACGAACCGGGGCGGATTAAGCTGTCGGCTGCGGTACACGTCGCCCTGTCCCCCGGCGCCAAGTTTCTCCAGAAGGATGAATTGGTTGATCGCGAGTTGACGCTCAAGCGGAGTGTCGTCACCGTTGAGCCACAAATCGATGGCGTCGCGCTGGTAGTCGGTGAGACCGTGCGGGATGTCGGATGTGTCTGCGGCGCTGGGTGTGAACCACGCGGGCGGGTCGTTCGTGAGCGCGTCGAGGGTCATGGTCGGGTCGCCACGGCCAATGCGCGCGGCACGCTCCCACCGTGCGCGGGTAACGACCCGGCACCCGATCAGCACGTTCGCAAGGTCTGTGAGCGTTCGCATCCTTAGACCGATCGGGATCGATATGGGCCGTGTGTTTCGGGTGGCTGGCTCACCGAGAGCCGGCTACCCGAATTCAGAAGTCATTTCTTGACCTTGCTCGCGTCTACGACAGTCATCGATCCGTACCCCTCGAGCCAGCGCCCCTGGAACTCGACCTGTCCGACGTACTCCTCCGCGCCGAGCGGCACTTTCCAGTCCTTTTTCACCTTGCCCGTTGAATCGACGTAGACCTTCACGAGGTACTTGCCCGCAGGGAGCGAGGGCTTGCCTTTCGCCCACGCTTTTGCGCGATCCGACCCCGGAACCGCGAGCAGCGTGACCGTGTGCTGCCACAACTTCCCCTTACCGAACACGATGCGGTCACTAGTCGCGATCGGGTCGCGCTCCCACGAGTTGGCTTTCGCGTCCCACGCATACACGTCGGCTTGCAACAGTTTGTCGCCCCACGCGTCAGGGGTCTTCTCCAACTTGAACCACGCCTCGGTGCCGAACTGCTTTGGCCCGGTGCCATTCGGCGGCAGGTCCGCGGGCTTCGCGTACTTGCCGGTCTTGATGGCGGCGACGTCTTCAATCCACGCGCGGAACGCCTTGTACCCTTGGTCCCCGACCACGATCTTCACCCCGCCCCCGTGTTTCACCTCGTTCAGCGGCTTCGTTAGAAGCAGACTCTTTTCCGGCGTGTCGATATCGATCAGTTTACTCGCGATGAGGAAATCCATTGTCGCTTCAGGTCCCCCTTTCTTGAACCACGCGACCCGTGCGCCGTGTTCCTTTACGAGTTTGTCATTCTGTGGCGTGCCCTCGGTGTGGCAGTTCATGCACCGAAACCGCATCGACCAGACGTTCGCCTCGAACGACTCCAACATCCGGTCCTTGCGGGCGTGCCGCACCACTTCGACCGGTTTCGTCGCGAGCGCGGGTGCCTTCTCCGGCTTGGCCGCGTTGCGCAGCGCGGGGTCGGCGGCGCACGCCTTGATCCACGCCGCGAACGCCTCGTACTCGGCCTTCTGGCGCTTCGCGGAGATTAAGCCGGCGGCCTTCGGGTCGTCCGCACCGCGGTTGATCAGCGCGAGGATTTTCGAGTTCTCCGGCTTGTCGAGGTCGATCAAACCCTGATCGCGGAGCGCGAGGAACGTGTCCTTCGCGGACGGCAGGATGTACTGCTTGATGTCCACGGTGGCGAGGTGGCACCGCGCGCAACTCGATGGGTCGGGCGACTTGAAGATGGGCGCGATTCGCTGCTCAAACACCTTCGCGGCCTCACCGTCGTCCGCGACGAGCGTGGTCGCCACCGGATCAGGCCCGCGGCCTGCGGGAGGAGTGTCGGTCGCGAGTGTGGACGGCTCGTTACAACCGGAGAGAGCAGCGATAACGAACGCCGTGAGGAGTGCAACTCGCACAGGTACTCCGAATAGAGGTATCGCGTGTTTCACTTTGCGGTGTCCGTGGCGCGGCTTTCGCGGATTACCGTCACCTTGATTTCGCCAGGGTAATCGAGTTGCTGCTCGATAGCGCGGGCGATGTCGCGACAAATACGCACCGCGTCCGCATCGGTGGCGCGGTGTGCATTTGCGATCACACGCAACTCGCGCCCGGCCTGGATCGCGAACGCCTGTTCCACCTCCGGGAACCCACATGCGACCGCCTCCAGGTCTGCGAGCCGCTTCACGTACTTCTCAAGCGTTTCGCGTCGTGCTCCTGGGCGGCTCGCGCTGATCGCGTCCGCGGACGCCACCAACACCGTGTAGATGTTATCGATTGTGATGTCGTCGTGGTGCCCTGCGATCGCGTGGAGTACCTCCTTACTCGTTTCGCCGTAGCGTTTCGCCAACTCCGCACCGACTTTGGGGTGCCCGCCTTCCATCTCGTGGTCCGCGGCCTTGCCCACGTCGTGGAGCAACCCGCACCGCCGCGCGAGTTGCGCGTTCAGCCCCATTTCCGACGCCATGACTCCGCACAGGTGCGCGACTTCGACCGAGTGCGAGAGTACGTTTTGGCTGTAACTCGTGCGGAACCGGAGCCTTCCCAGGAGGTAGACCAACTTTTCATGCGGCATCTGCACGTCCGCGTCGATCACGGCTGTCGTGCCGAGTTCCTGGATGTGTTTCTCCATCTCGGTCTGTGTCTCCGCAACCACCTCCTCGATGCGGGTGGGGTGGATGCGGCCGTCCTGGATGAGTTTCGTGAGCGCGAGGCGCGCGATCTCGCGCCGGACGTTGTCGAACGCGGACACGATGACCACACCGGGCGTGTCGTCCACGATTACGTCCACACCGGTGAGCTTCTCGAAGGTGCGGATGTTGCGTCCCTCACGCCCGATAATGCGGCCCTTCATGTCGTCCGACGGGATGTCCACCGTGCTGACTGTCATGCCGGCCGTCTGGTGTGCCGCGTACCGTTGGATGGCGATGGTGACGATCTCTCGCGCGACGGTTTCGGCCTGCTGTTTCATCCGCTCGTCATGCTGACGAATTTTCTTCGCGATTTCGTCGGAGAGTTCGCGTTCCAGTCGCTCAAGCAACATCTTCTGGGCGGTCTCGCGCGACAGTCCGCTGATCTCGTGGAGTCGTTTCGTCTGCTTGTCGAGGGCGTCGTCGATTTGCTTGCCTTTCTTGTCGAGCGACTCTTCGCGCTCGGCTACCTTCTCCTTGAGGCTGTCGAGGTGCTTCTCCTTGCGCGTGAGTTCGCGCTGTTGGTGCTCGACCGCGTCCTCGCGTTTCTCGACGCGCCGCTCCAGTTCGCGCACTTCAGTCCGGGCGATTTCGAGTTCCTTGCTCAGTTCCTCGCGGCGCCGGACGGCCTCGTCGCGGGCTTTCAGTTCGGCGTCGCGGACGATGCGCTCGGCGTTGCGCCGGGATAGTTCGACGAGTTCGTCACCGCGTGCCTGGGCGTGGCGCAGCTCTTCGGGGTTGGGCGGGGCCGGGTCGCGGGTGGCGACTGGCGGGGGTGTTCGGCGCACGACGAGGTATGTGCCGCCGATGCCCAGAAGGACAGCAGCGACGACAAGCCCGCCGGCTAACAGCGGGTCGATCATGAAAGGGCCACTCCAGACCGGCGGCCCGTCGAAACTCGGCGGAGACGGGGCGAACAAGCGCAGGCGCAGTGTGAGTGAGGCAGAAGACCGATTTTAGCTCAGTTCTACTGTTATCCATCCACACGCACGCTCTCACATACTCTCCATATCTAGCCCCCGCCTTTAGCGCGGGTCCGAGGTGCGACGGGCGAACCGGTGTCAATATTGAGGAAACTCGGGGCGCGTGCCGTCCGTGGCGGACCGGTGGCGGTACAACCGCGGCCGGGATGATCCCGCACAGTCCATCCTGACCGCGCGAGGCTTGACGGTATTATTACGGGCGCGAAGTTCGTCTGCAACAGTCATTGTCTGTGGGCCGCGAAGTGAGCGGCCCCGGCCCCACTCACCCCTTGATCACACCCAGCGGGCGCATTCTGGCAACGCGGCGCGACAGATCTGCTTCGTGAACGACTTCAACCACGTCGTCCACGTTCTTGTACGCTTTGGGCTGCTCTTCCGCCAAACCGTTGCGGCTCGACGCCATCGCGATCACGCCCTTGTGTTCCAGTTCCTTGTCGATGCGCCGGCCCACGCCGTCCTTGAGCGCTGCGGTGCGGCTCATCGCGCGCCCGGCTCCGTGACACGTCGTGCCGAATGTCTTGTCCATCGCGCCCTGCGAGCCGACCAGAATCCACGACGCGCGGCCCATGTCGCCCGGGATGATGACCGGTTGGCCCACTGCGCGGAACGCTTCCGGCACTTCCGGGTGCCCGGCCGGGAACGCGCGTGTCGCGCCTTTGCGATGCACCCATACCTTCTTCTTCTTTCCCTCGACCGTGTGTTCTTCGAGCTTCGCGATGTTGTGTGCCACGTCGTAGAGTTGCTCCATGCCGAGGTCTTCCCACGACCGGCCGAACACCTCCGCGAACACCTCGCGCGCCTGGTGCATGAGCAGTTGGCGGTTGCAGAAGCCGTAGTTCGCGGCGGAGCGCATTGCGGCGATATACTTGCGGCCTTCGGGCGAATCGGCCGGTGCGCACGCGAGCTGCCGGTCCGGTAGCTCGAACCCGTACTTCGCGGGGCAGTTGCGGAACGCGGCAAGCGCGTCGTCGCACACTTGGTAGCCGAGTCCGCGGCTCCCGCTGTGGATCATCACGCACACCTGATTGAGTTCCAACCCGAACGCTTTCGCGACCTCGGCGTCGAAGACGCTGTCAACGACTTGCACTTCCATGAAGTGGTTGCCGCTGCCGAGCGTGCCGCACTGTTCGGCGCCGCGCTTCACCGCGTGGTCGGAAACCTGCTCTGGGTCGGCGTCGTCGATCTTGCCGTTCGCTTCGGTGTGGTCGAGGTCGCGCGCCACGCCCAGCCCGCGATCAATCACAAAATGCGGCCCTTCAGCCATGAGGCGCCGCGTCTCGACGGCGTTGAACTTGTAGCGCCCGGTGCGCCCTGCCCCGCTTGGAACGGTGTGGAACAGTGCCTTCACCAGCTCCCGCATATGGTGCTTCACGTCGTCCAGATACAGGTTCGTCTTGATGAACCGGACGCCGCAGTTGATGTCGTAGCCGACGCCGCCGGGGGAGATGACGCCGCCTTCTTCGGGGTCGGTGGCGCAGACGCCGCCGATGCAGAACCCGTAGCCCCAGTGGATGTCCGGCATCGCGATGCTCGCGACCTGTATGCCGGGCAGCATCGCCACGTTCGCGACCTGATCCGGCGCCTGATCCTTGCGGATGGCTTCGATCAGCTTGTCGTTCGCGTAGATGTGCCCGGGCACGCGCATCCCGGGCTTGTAGCTTGTCGGGATCCGGTGACAGCAACAGCCGATGTTTTCCAGCGGTCCGCTAAAAGCTTCCTTCGCCATGACTTCCTCAGATATCGACGATGACTTCGGCCAACCACACACCGGCGTCTTGAACCACCTTCAACTCGTGGTACGTGATCGCCTTCACTTCGTGCGCGAAGGTGTGGCGATCCGGGTCGAACGGTTCGCCGCGAACGGTCGCCGTTAACCCCACCTCGCTCACCTGAACCTCGAACGACGCGAACACGACGCGATCCGTGTCGAACCGCGAGAGCAGTTCCTTGAGCCAGTCGAAGAGAAGGAACTCGCGATCGGTGCCGACGAGTTCGATTCGCGTCTCTTCGAGCGGTTGCACGCTTGCTGGATCTTCGACCATCGCGGAGACGAGGCAGTGGGCCATCTCCACGAAGAGCGCGTCGAGGCTCGGTGCGGTGGCCCGCAGTCCGAGGTCGGCCGTGTGTTCAAACAGCTCGTGCATCGCTTAACCACGGACACGGAGGTCAGGGCAGGGGTTCACGCCGGACAGAGATAGGGGTGGCGCCTACCGACATCGCGGGCGGACACGGCACGCACGCCGCCCGTCGAGCCAGTCGGCGAATACGAGCCGTACGGTGTCGTCGGCGGGGTTGTCGAGAATCGCGGAAATGAATGCGGCGAGCTTGGACATGATGGGCCTCCGTTTCGGCCGCTTCCGGCTTCGCGGGCGCGGCTCCCGCGAAGCCGCAAGCGGCCAAAGAAACGACGCACTACCACCGGATGACGGCGGTGCCCCACGCGAGACCGGCACCGAAGCCGCTTAGCACCACGAGATCGCCTTCTTTGAAGCGGCCCTCCGCGGCGGCTTCGTCCAGCGCGATTGGGATGCTACCCGCCGACGTGTTCCCGTATCGGTCGAGGTTGTTGAACACTTTCGACCGCGGGATGTTCAGTGAGTCTATCGCGGCGTTGATGATGCGGATGTTCGCCTGATGCGCCACGAATAGCGTGATGTCTTCGACCGTGAGATTTGCGGCTGTGAGCACTTCGCGGATCGTGTCGCACAGGATGTTCACGGCCCACTTGAACACCGCGTAGCCGTCCATGTACATGAAGTGCTTGCCCGCCGTGATTAGCTCAGGCGTGGGCGGGGTGCGACTGCCACACGCGACACGCTGCAACAGCGGTCCGCCCGAGCCTTCCGACCCCATGCTGTACGCGATGATGCCGCGATCCGGTCCCGCGGGTTCGACAAACACCGCGCCCGCGCCGTCACCAAACAGCGGGTACGTTTTGATGTCGGTAGGGTCCAGTACGCGGCTGTTCGTGTCGCCGCCGATAACGAGGGCGCGGTCGCTGACGCCGGACTTCACGTAGGCCGCGGCGGTGAGCAACGCGTACATGAAGCCCGCACACGCGGCTTCGACTTCGATCGCTGGGCCGATCAAGCCGAGCCGGTCCTGTACGAGACACGCGGTCGAGGGGAACGACATGTCTGGCGTGAACGTGCCGAGTACGAGGAGATCGCAGTCCTTCGCGGTGTGCCCCGTCTTTGCGAAGAGGTCGTTGGCGGCTTCGACGCACAGGTCGGAGGTGGCTTGATGTGGGGCTGCGTGGCGGCGCTCCAGGATGCCGGTGCGTTTCACGATCCAGTCGGAATCGAAGCCGAGTTTGGCGTGGAGGTGATCGTTACCCACGACCATGTCCGGCACGTATTTGCCCGTACCGACGACTCGCAGGCCCATCATGGAGCGGCACTTCGGCCGCGTTTGAGTTCGGTCGCTCATCGGTTCAACATCCACGCGGTGTTCGGGCCGTGTTGCCCGCGGTGACCGTGAACGGGGATTATATGGAGGGGAGTCAAAGAAGGGGGAAGGCGGGTGGCGGAAGGGGGAAGGCGGAGAAACGCAATACCCGGGGGTAGGGATGCGCACACGGACGCGACGAGGCCGAATTCACTTGGTGACGCCAGCAGAGTAAAGGCTTTGTCGTGTCCCTGCGCTTGCCGGCACCCGATTCACCGGGATTCGGCGCCGCACGAGAGATACCGCAGCAGCCCCGTTACGGCGCATGCGGTTGCGTCGATTCGTAGGTTTCCGTCGGTCGGTGTCAGGTAGAACGCGCCCAGCAGCATCTTGGCGCGGAAGTTGTCCTCGAAATGGCGTGTGTTCGTTTCGAGGAACTGCAACCCGCAGAGGAACTGCACCGCGTCTCCCAAAGCCGGGCGGTACTTCGCCTCGCGCGTGAGATCGCCGGTGACGCGTGTGAGGTGGTACGCGCACGCGAGGCTCTGCACGTGGCGTCCGGTATCGGCCGCGCCAGGCGGCGCGTCGGTCGTGCGGCCGTCCGCCACGGCGCGGAACCCGCCGGCCCACTGCGGCGTTCGCTGGTCGTTCGCGCCGATCTGAAGGGCGCAGAGCCAGTCGTTCATCTCGAACGCCGCGGTCGCGGCCTCGGGCAGTTTGGTCTGGAAGTAGAGTTCGGTCGCGGCCGGCGTCAGTGTGACGGCGAGCGTCGGGTGCGGCTTCGCGCGGAAAATCGCGTGATAGTGGGCGACGCCCTTCTTCACTGCGTCCTTCTTCCACTCGGCCGGGCGCACACGGTTACTCATTGCGAGTGCGTGTAGCGCGACGCCAGGGTATTCGTTCACGCCGGTCGGGTCGATCTTCGCGGGGTCGTCAACGGGGTCGTCGATGTAATGCACGGATCCGTCGATACGGCACTGGTTGCGGAGGAACGTACAGAGACGCTCCGCGTCGTCGAGGAGTTTGTCGCTTGCATTCGGGAGTTCGTAGATCGCGAGCGCGACGAGTGACGCGAACCCGACGCGGTTGCATACGAACGACATCTGTACTGGTAGGCGGCAGTTCGGGTCGTTCGCGTCGAGTTTCGTGGACGCGAGCAACGTGAGAACTGCCTGACTCGCGACGGCTGCGTGCTTCTGGTCGCCGCTGAACTTCGCTGCCTGCGCGAGAGCGCGCACGGCTTGTGCCTGCCGAAGGTCGTGGTCGCCACTCATTGGTTGGCGGAGTGCGGGCAGGTAGCCGTACAGGAACCGGCCGTGTGGCTGGTTCATTGCGGTCATCCAGTTGGCCCCCATCAGCGACGCACGCACCGCGAACTGCGTGACCTGCGGATACACTTCGAGTCGATCGAACTTGCTGAGCGGTGTTTCGCCCGGCGCGGCCGGTATCGCAATGGCGCCCGTCGCGGTGGGGAAGGGGAGCGGCTTCGGCGGTGAAGGTGGTGCCGGTTCGCCCGGCGCGATCGGTGGGATTACTGGGAGTGTGACCGGCGGTGCGGGTGGTGTGAGTGGAGGTGCGATCGGCGGCTGTGCGGCGACCACGACCACGACGAGAAGAACCAGTATCCCGGACGCGAAAAGTACCCGCTGCATGGCTGTGCCCTCCTGGCAACGACCCACGAAAGCGGTACTGTAAACGAACCCGCCGCCAGCACGCAATGCGAAAGAAGCCGCTCGCAACTTCGCAAGCCGGCGCATTGCGCCGCGCGAAGCCGCGAGCGGCTTCAAGCATCGACACCTTCAGGTGTTCAACTCGTCGGGGCCGTCGCGGGCTTCGGTGTTTCCGGCGGCGTGGCCTCGCCCGCACCCAGGATGTGCGTGATTTTCACTCGCACGTGCGGCTGGGTGTGGCCCTTCAGCCGGCGCGACGCCTTGCGGCGGCGGAACTTCTGCGTGATCGTCTTGACTCGCGGGAAGTCCACGACCTCGGCCAGAACCCGCGCGCCCTCGACGAGGGGCCGCCCGATCAGCGTGTCGGTTCCGGTCGAGAGGAGCAACACCTTGCTCAGTTCGAGCCGCGCACCGAGTTCGATCTCGCGGTGATCGATCACGACCGTGGCGCCCGTCTCGACGCGGTATTGCCGCGAGCCGTCTGTGAAAATCGCGTACATGAGAACTCAACCCAATGCGGAATGCGGAACGCACAAGCTGAAGAAATTCATGATATGGGAGCGGCAATTGCGCGACCACCCCAGGGCGGTCCGTGTTTCGCATTGCGTAGTCGCATTGTTGAAGCACCCAGCCTGCTGACGCAGGCGGTTCGACGGGATGGGCTTTCGGTCGAACCGCCTGCGTCAGCAGGCTGGGTGCTTCCCAACCCAAATTGCCAACCGTGAAACACGCAACGGCCCTGGTGATCACCCGGCTTCGCGAAACTCGTCTCGACACGTGGGTGCCTTCTGTTATACCCCGCAAGGTTCCGACGACTTCGGGGGAAGTCGCGCGCGAACACTTTGGGGGAACAATCATGCAGCGGTTCGGGGCGTTCGCATTAGTAGCGGCGATGACCGCGGCGGGCGGGTGCGCGTCGTCGGCCAGGTACATCGAGAAGAAGGACGATTCGGGCATCGTCGCGGTGCGAGACAACTCTGGCGATTCGTGGAGCAACCGCCGCGCGGCGATTGAACTGATCGAGAAGCACGTTGGGCCCGGTTACGAAATCCTCGACGAGCGAACGGTCGCGATCGGGCGCACGGCGCGGAATTCGCTGCCCGAAACCAACGAGACGCTGAACCCGCGGAACGCGGCGTCGCCCGCCAAGCGCCCGATAGGTCCCGCCGCGACCGTGCAACATGACGCCACGGAATACCGCATCACGTACCGGAAGAACGCGGCCTGGCCGGCTCCCCGCGAGCTTGGCTCACAGGAGGAACCCGGACTGGCGCCGGTCGGCGGCACGACGGAGCAGACGCAGTACCCGGCGGTTGTGCAACCGGCGGGGGGCACGACATCGGTGTTCAACCGTAACTCCGTGCGTCCCGCGAGTGGCGGTGCCGACTGCAATCACTGACAATTCAAGTGACGGGTGCGGTCGCGCCCGAATCGGATGCTGAACAGGATCGCCTCATGAGTGATGAACCCGAACTGCGCCGCGACCCGGTAAGCGGTCGGTGGGTGGTGATCGCGCCGGAGCGAGCGCGGCGGCCAATTGCCTTCAGCGACCACGCGCCGAGGCACAGGACGAGTGGCGACAGCCGCCCGTGCCCGTTCTGTGCTGGTGCGGAGGCCGAGACGCCCAACGAGGTCTACGCAATTCGTGATCCTGGCAGCCTCCCAAATGGCCCGGGGTGGCAACTCCGCGTAGTGCCGAACATGTACCCAGCCATGCGGCCCAACGCGACTGCCGCGTCGCCGGTCCACACTCCCGGGCTGATGAGCGGAACGGTTCGCGCCGCAATCGAAGAGATTGGGAAAGGCCAATACCTGCTACGTGGTGCGCCGGACGAGTTCCCGCTTTTTAACAGTGCGCCCGCGGCCGGATTCGCGGAAGTGCTGATTGACTGCCCCGACCACATCGACGACCCCACCAAACTAACCGACGACCAGTTCGCGGACGTGCTGCTTTCATACCGCGAACGGCTGCTCACGCTGTCCGCCGACCCTCGGCTGGCGCACGTCGCGGTCTTCAAGAACGTCGGCGCGGAGGCGGGCGCGTCGCTTGCGCACACACATTCGCAGATCATCGCCACGCCGATCGTGCCCATACTGATGCACGCGGAACTGACGTGTGCGGAAGCATATACCGCGAGGTGCGGCCGGTGCGTGTTCTGCGACTTGATCGAGAAAGACCTGGCGGAGAGTTTGCGCGTCGTGGCGCGGTCCGAGAACTTCGTCGCCGTGATGGCGTTCGCGCCGCGTTTTGCCTACGAGATGTGGGTGCTTCCCATCGCGCACGAAGCACGCTACGAGTCCCTGAGCGAGACCGCCGCGACGGAACTCGCGATCCTTCTGAAGCGTGTGCTTCGCGCGCTCGATGTGGTGCAGAACGCGCCAGCGTACAACTGGTTCCTACACACGACGCCACTGCACGCGGGCGTACCGGCGCATTACCACTGGCACCTCGAAATCCTCCCGCGAACGGCGCGCCCGGCCGGTCTGGAGTGGGGCTACGGGTGCCACATCACCACTGTCGTGCCCGAACACGCGGCGAGTCAGTTGCGTGCCGCTATCATGTAATCTGCCTCTTGCGCCGTTTGCGGCTTCGCGTATTTCCCCGCGAGTCCGCAATTGGCGGAATCCTTTGTTCTTTGTGGCCCCACGTCATGCGTATCGGCATCTTTGGCGGCACATTCGACCCGGTTCACATCGGGCACCTGATCCTCGCGGAGCAGTGCCGCGTGCAGGCGAATCTCGATGAAGTGTGGTTCGTGCCGAGCTACACACCGCCGCACAAGGATAAGGGCGTGACGCGATTCGAGTCTCGCTGCGACATGCTCGAACTCGCCGTCGCCGGGCACGGTGCGTTCAAGATCGACCGCATCGAGAAGGAATTGCCGGAGCCGAGCTACACGGCTCGCACGCTCGGCGAACTTCACACGCGACACCCCGGTAACGAGTTCTTCCTGCTCCTCGGTTCGGACTGCCTCCCGGACTTGCCAGGGTGGTACGAACCGCGTCTCGTGCTTGAGCGTGCCGGATTGGTGGTGGCCCCGCGACCCGGCGTGATGCTGTGGACCGCGGCTCGGCTCGCGAAGGCGCTCGGTGTGGCGGAAGACGCAGTGCGCGTGCGGTTCGTCGCGTGCCCGCCGATCGACCTCGCGAGCCGGGAGATTCGGCGCTCGGTCGCCGACGGTCTGAGCATCCGGTACATGGTTCCGCGTGCGGTGGAGGAGTATCTCCGCGAGCGCAAGCTCTACGCCCCGGGGACGTGACGTGACGGAAGAAGAGTGGCTGACGTGCGACAAGCCTGAATTGATGGCGAACGAGGCGCTGAAATCGCTGCGGGCTAGCGACCGGACTTGTCGCTTGTTTGTCGCCGCATTCAGGGTGTGGCAGGCGAGCTGACTCCCCGTCGTCGAACGGGGACAACGTAGTGTTCTTCAACCGGGACGCTCAGCGCGCCGTTCGTGTGACAGTTGGCGGGTCAGCACCCGAGGGGCCGCTGCGACTTCACATCCGTCTCGGCAGCAATTGCAGCCGCACGTCAGCGTGCGTGCGAGCGCAAGATCAAGCTCAAGGCGGAACTTGAATCGGCTTCCGCAATTCTTGCCGCGCGCTTTCGCGAGGTCTTCGGCAAGCCGTTCCGCCCGGTCGCGTTCTCACCGGAGTGGCGTAGTGACACCGCGGTGTCACTCACTCGCGGGATGTACGAGTCGCGCGACTTCGGCGTGATGCCCGTTCTGGCCGACGCGCGACAAGATGCTAGATGCGATAACGAAGACGTGCCGAGCCACTACCGCGATACGAACCAGGTTCACTTCGCCGGGAATTCGACCGTCACGCTCGCCTCGGATATGACCGCGTACTTGCCGTCTTGTAGCGCCGTGCCGCGAACCGTGACGGTTACCTCGCCGTCGAACTTTGCGTCTTTCGTGCAGGTGATTTTGAACACCGCGCTCGTCTGCCCAGGGGCGACGGTCACAGGCTCCGCCTTGAACATCCCGGCCAGTTCGTCCGGCAGTTTCAGTTCCAACTGAACCGGGACCGCAAGTTTCGCTGACCGCAGCACCGCGACCGGAATCGCGCCGCTCTCTCCGGGCTTGATTGTCAACTCCGCGGGCGTGGACACCTTCAGAATTGACCCCTCGATCGACATCGTGATGCGCCCGCTCATCGGGGTAACGAGGTAACGCGTCCTGCCCTTCGCGTCGGGCACCTTTACGACCCCGATCAGTTCCATGCGTGAGGTTCGGGTGGTTTCGAGCCATTCGGGCATGAAGCACGGATAAAACGCCCGGTCCACACCGGCTGGAACGATCATGTCCGGTCCGGTGATTCCCTGCCTCTGGTAGGATTGCGCCGCGGACATCTGGAGGCTGACTTCGCCCGCGAAGTCGTTGATGCGTTCCAGCGTGACTTCGGCAGGGTGTGTGCTCCCGCGGTGCACCTTCCGCCCGCCGTCGGCTTCGACCGCGACCAGCTTCAACCGCGGCGTCAGAGTAACTGCGAGAAGAATCGAAGCGGTTCGTTCTTCATCCGGGAATCGCACCGCTTGGTTGCCCACTATTGGTGCGATCGCCTGCCGCGTGACGCCCTCGGCCGTGCCGGTGACGGCCAGGATAGTGGCGATGGCCGGGGCGGTTTCGGCGCCCGTGAGCGTGATCTTCAGTTCCGCTGCGGTCGCGGGGATGACGAGGTTCGGCGGCGCGGTCACGCCTTCGGGAAGCCCTGATATGGTCAGTGCGATTGGCTCCTTCATTCCGCCTTTGCGGACGACCCGAACCACCAAATCGGCCGTCCCGCCGAGCGGCACGTTCAGCCGAGCAACGGTAGACAGTGCGAAGCCGGGGACAACTTTCTCCGCAGTCAGTCGGTACACCGCGGCGCGTGTGCCGGCTTTTCCAGATAGATCGGTCACGATCACAGTGAACACGCCATCGGCGGGCAGCGTGAACGTGAGACCTGCGTCGGTGGTGCCGGGTAGGTCGTCGTTGCGAATGAGTTCCTTGCCGGTCGCGTCGGCTACGGCGATCGACAGGTCGAGCGGCGAACCGAACCGCCGCGCCTCCGCCATCAGGTTCCACACGTCTCCCTTCTTGCCTTCACACGTGAAGCGTGCATCCGTCGTCTGAGCGAGCACGCCGGTGACCGCGGCCGGCAGCATGAATGAACCCGGTTTCGCGGGTGCGACCGTCTCGGTGGCGTCGCTGAGCTGAATGTCGAACGCGGGAGTCGTGCCGAATGGGGTGTCGAGGCGGTACGCGAGATCGTACTTCTTGGGGTCGGCCGGGAACGTGACCTTGCGCGTCACGGATTCGAGCATCGGCTTTCCAGTCGTCAAGCCATAACCAACGAACTCGACGTCGCGCGTTTCGCCGCGTTTGCCGACCGCAGGAACGGTCGCCACCACGCGCGGCCCGGCGGTGAGTGCGAGCCGGTAGACGAACGAGCGGTCGCCACGGAAATCGAGGTCGTGGACGTTCACCGTGTACTCGGTGTTCGCGGTCGCCCAGAAGGTGACGGCGAGGTCGTGGCCGTCGGTATCGACAGCGTCCGCGACTACCTGTCCGCGGGGGTCGCGGACTGCGATCGCGGCGTTCATGTTCACGCCGAGGCGTCGGGCGAATACGTCGAGCGTGACTGGCCCGTCCTTCGCGACCGAGAACCGGTAGCGGTCCACTTCTTCGATGCGCGATAGCCGGCCGTTGACCGTGACCGGCAGCGCCGGGAGCTTCTGCGGCACTTTCGCCGCGCGATCCTCGGTTACCTCTGGTTCGGTGCCGACCCAAAAGATGCCGGTCTTGAGGCCGGCACCGCTCGCACCGGCCACGGCCCACCGTACCGGTCCGGGCGGGAGGTCTGCGGGGAGCGTGAGTTTCGCGGGCTGTTCGCGTGGGAGTAGCAGCGCGTTCTGGGTGCTCTTCGCGCCGAACCAGTACGGCGGCGGCGGAACCATGACCGGCCCCGGCTCACCGGTGGTCTTCAGCGTGGCGCGTGAGTCGAGGACGAAGAACTGCAAGTCCGGGGTCCAGTCGTATCCGCCGAGGTGGACATCGACTGTCGAACCGGCCTTGCCGCCAGAGGGGTAGACATAGCCCGGTTCGGGCGCCTTCAGGTCGCCGTTCTTCTTCTTCTTTTGTGCGTGGGCAGGTGAAGGGGCGAAAAACGTGAGTGCGAGAACCACGGGGACGATGGGAAGGCGCATGGCAGTAGTGTTCTCTTGAAGTGCTTTGATGGCCCACGTCTGGCACGGTTAGCGTCGGCCCCGGAGGGGCCAGCGGCGAAATGCGTGGCCCCTCCGGGGCCGACGCTTAGCCTGTTCTGGGCGCCTCATCCCACCAGATCTGTGAGTACGCGCCCGCCGTTGACGATCGGCACCGGGCGGCCGAGCGGCGTGTTGTAAATCTTCGTGCTGTCGATGCCCATCTGGTGGAACAACGTGCAGAGGATGTCTTCCACGCTCACCGGATCCGCGAGTGGTGCGACCGAGTTCTTATCGGTCGCGCCAATCACGAGGCCCGGCTTGATCCCACCGCCTGCGAACAGCACGCTTTGCGTCATCGACCAGTGGTCGCGCCCGGCCTGTGCATTCACCTTCGGCGTGCGGCCCATCTCGCCCATCATGACCACGAGCGTGCTGTCGAGCAACCCGCGATCCGCGAGGTCGGTCACCAGGGCGCTGAATGCTTTGTCCACGCTCGGGATCAGGTCTTTTTCGAGGCTCGGGAAGCAGGTAAAGTGCGTGTCCCAACCGCTGTGATCGGTGCCCACGAACCGGCACCCCGCTTCCACCAATCTGCGCGACAGCAGCGCACACTGACCGAGTGTGGTGTGCCCGTAGGCTTCGCGCAACTTCGCGGGCTCGCTCTTGATGTCGAACGCTTTGCGCGCGGCCGCCGAAGTCATCAGGTCGTGGGCCTTCTCGTAGTACGTCGCCATCGTCCCGGCCTTGCCGGTCGGCGCCGCGGCGGAAGAGGCCGGTGTGTCCAGGCCGCTCAACAGCCTCTTGCGCCGGTCCTGGCGCTTGCTGTCGATCCCCTCTACGGGAACAAGATCGCGGACCTCGAAGTCCGGGGACACCGGGTCGCCCTCGATGACGAACGGAGCGTGCTCCGCGCCGTGGAACCCCGGACCGCCGGCAGTGAGCGGGTGCGGCAGATTGATGTACGGCGGGAGCGTGTCTGTGTGCCCCAACTCCTTCGATACGACGGACCCAATCGACGGGTAGAGGACGTTGTTCGGCTTGCGACTGTTGGTGCCGTCGGCGAAGTCGGCCTTCACGCCGGTCATCACGTAGTGGTAGCCGGTGGTATGGCCGTTGTCGTTGTGACTGTGGTTGCGCAGGATGGTGTACTTGTCGGCGATCTTGGCGCAGTTCGGCAGGTGCTCGCAGATAAACGTACCGTTGACGTTCGTCTTGACGGGCTTGTATGGCCCGCGAACTTCTGCCGCCGCGTCGGGCTTCATGTCCCACATGTCGATGGTGCTCGGCCCACCTTCGAGGAACAGGAAGATGCACGACTTCGCCTTCGCGCCCTTCGCGCCGGCGGCCTGCGCCTGGAACTGGAGCAGTCGCGGCAGCGACAGCCCGCCGAGCAAACCGACGGTGCCGACACGAATCGCTTGGCGGCGGGACATGCGGAAGGAAGGCATCGCAACACCTCGAAGGTTGATCCAGACCACGTTTAGCGTCGGCCCCGCCGGGGCCACGCTTTATCCTGCTGAGTACAGCGCGGCCCCGGCGGGACCAACGCTAAACGTTTTCGTTAGCGCGTCACCGGTTGTACAGGAACTCTTTGCTGTTCAGGATCGCCCACATCACGTCCTCGACGGCTGCGCGGCGGTCGCCGTCGGTGAACGCTTCCAAGAACTTCGCTCGCTCGGCGTCAGTCGGGCGGCGGCTGAGCGCGGCGAGGAACAGATCATCGACGATCGCGGCCGGCTTCTTGTCCGAATCGGCCAGTTTGCGCGCCGCACCGCTGCGGGCCTGAACCTTCGCCGCGATCTCGGGCGAGTTCATCAGGTGCAGCGCTTGCGCGATGCTCGGGTCGGTGCCGCGTTCGCACTCGCACACGCTGTACCGCACCGGACGGCCGAAGATGCGGAAGAAGTACGACGGCATCCGGTTGTCCCACACCTGAATCGCGCGATAGCCTTCCGGCCAACCGTTGAACTTCTCCGGCGCGCCCGTGAGTTGCGACACCGAGTCGAGGAGCACTTCGGCCGCCATCGGCTTCACTGAGGCGTGCGAGAAGTTCTGCTCGTCGGTTGCGTTCCCGTCCTTCGCGGTGCTGCTGAGTTGGTACGTGCGCGACATCAGGATCGTCTTTGTGAGCGCCCGCAGGTCGTACTTCCGCTCGCGCAGGTGTGCGGTCAGCGCGGCCAGCAGCGGCTCGTTCGACGCCGGGTTGGTGGCGCGGATGTCGTCGATCGGTTCGACCAGTCCGCGACCGAGGTAGTGCGCCCAGAGCCGGTTCGCGATCGCGGTCGCGAAGTACGGGTTGTCCGGTGCGGTCATCCAGTCGGCGAGCACCTTGCGCCGGTCGTCGGACGGGGCGAACTCCTTCGGTTCCGCGCCGAGCGGCGCGGCGGGCACGCCGTTCACGGGAATCGGCGTCACGCCCTTCTTGGGCTTCGCCTTCCCTTTGGGGACGGGGCCGAGGTCGGCGCCCACGGTCCAGACGACCGCTTCCGCGCCGCCGGGGAGCGGCTTGCGGTTCACCCCGGAGAACATCCCGGCCAGCGCCCAGTAATCGTCCTGCGCCCACTTTTCGGACGGGTGGTGATGGCACTGGGCGCACTCGATGCGCACGCCCAGAAACACCTGACTCATCGACCGGGCCGCGATCTCCGGCGTGGAGAGCGACTTGTAGATCGCCGCCGGGCCGTCGGCCGCGGTGCTGCCGCGAGCCGTCACGATGTCGCGCACAAACTGGTCGTACGGGCGGTTCTCGGCAATCTGCCGGCGCACCCAGCGCGTCATCGCGACCGCGCCTTGAGGCGTCACCGCGTCCTTGTCAACTTTCAGAATGTCCGACCACTTCAGCGCCCACAGATCGGCGTACTCGGGTCGGGCGAGCAGCGCGTCGATCAACTTCTCTCGCTTGTTGGGCGCAGCGTCAGCGAGGAACGCACTCGCTTCGGCGGCGGTGGGAAGCGTGCCGATGGTGTCGAGGAACACGCGGCGCATGAAAGTAGCGTCGTCCGCGAGATCGCTGGGCGGGATACCGAGCCGTTCGAGTTTGTCCCAGACGTGCTTGTCAACGAAGTTCGCTTCGGCCGGTCGCGGGAACTTCACCCCCGGCCGCGGAAGAGTAATTCGGCACACGGTGACGTTCCCCATGTACCGCACGAGGATCGCGGCTTCGCCGGGCTTGTCGCCAGCGCTCACCAAACCGCGACCGTCCGCGCCGGCGATGGTCGCAGCGTTGGAGTCGTATTCGGATTCCGCGGTCACGCAGCGGCGCGTTCCATCCGCGTAAATGGCGGTCACTCGCAACTGCTGGGTTCCATTAAGCGCGAGCGTTTTCTGCGTCGGTTCGACTTCGAGCGCCGTCACCGCCGGAGCTTTCGCCGTCGCGAACTGAGTCCCTTCCTGAATCCAGCGGAGCAACCGCTGGTAGCGGTGGCCGTCCTGGTCGATCTTCTTCCCGCCGCCGTGCGGTGTACGCCCCGCCGCTTTCAGAAGGAACAGACTGTTCTGCGGTGCCGCGGGGAAGACTCGCCGACCGCGGCCCTCGGTCACGAGTGCCTGGAAGTCGGCCGCGGGGTCGAACCCGAACACGCTGAGCTTCAGCCCACCCTGCCCTTCGGCCTTCCCGTGGCACCCGCCGCTGTTGCACGACGCTTTCGTCAAGATGGGGATCACTTCTTGCTCGAACGACACCGGTCGCGGGGACTTCAGGCCGGTTACTTCGACGGATACACGGACCGTGTCGGTGCCGTGCTTCACGACGACCTCGGTCTTACCCTCGCCCTTCGGAGTGATCCGCCCGGAGGCATCGACCGCGGCGATTGCAGGGTTCGCGACCTCGTATTTCGCGGTGCGGGTGCCGTCTGCGGTGTCGAGTGTGACGAGCAGTTGCTGCGACGCTTCGGGGCTGTCGAGAGTGACTGCGGTCGGGGTCACCCGCACGGCGGCGTGCGCCGGGGCCGACCCGAACAGGAGCGTCAGCAGGAGGGCCACCGTCGGCTTGGTCATGAGGAACTACCAGGCGGGCGAACGAGCGGGCAGGAAGGTTGGGCGGCCCGGTGCGGAAGGTGTAATGACTATACCCCAGCGCCGGGGTGAGAACCAACAGGAATCCGCGCGCCTTTGCCGCTTGCGGCTTCGCGTGTGTCGCAAAGCCGCAAGCGGCTGGCCTCACTTCTTGCGCGCCTTCGCGAGTACCGTCTCCAGCTTTACTGGTGCGCCTTTCTGGCGTTTGCTCTCCTCGGCTGCTTCCATGAATGCGAATAGTTCGATCGTCTCCTCGGCCGTCACCGGCGGGGTGCGGGTCTTAAAGAACTTTACGATCTCGATTGCGACCCCTTCGTAACCCATGTACTTGTCATTCGTGGGAACAACGCCCTTCACCGGGACGCCGTGCCCGTAGACGCCGGCCGTCGAAACGCCCTTGCTGCCGAACACCGTGGCGCTGTACTTCGGCTGGCCCTTCCGAATCCCGCGATACGTCCCGACTCGCCCGTCCTTCCACTCACCGGTTACCTGGTCGGCGATCTCGGTGCTGGCGCGCGTCACCGACACGCAGCCCGACCCCATGATCGTGTAGAGCGTTTCCACGCCGTGAACCCCGTGCCAGAACAGGTCGGGGTGGTGTGGCTCGCGGGGGCACCCGCCGTACACGTCGGCCCCGAGCACGTCCCCGACCTCCGGGTGGTTGCGCATCCCGATGAACCCTGGGCTGAACCGGTGCTGCGAGCAGGAGAAGATCGGCGTCTTGTGTTCCGCGGCGAGCCGGAAGATTTCCACCACGTCGGCCAGTGACGCCGCGAGTGGGCGCCCGATGTACACCGGCTTGCCGGCCTTCAGGATCGGCTTGAGCTGTTCCAGGTGCGCGCGGCCATCCACGCTCATCAGCAGAATCGCGTCACACTGCTTGATGACCTCTTCCGGCGTCTTGACGATCTCCACGCCGAACTTCTTGATCTGCTCTTCCCATTTGGGAAGTTCGCGCACGCTCTCCTCGATGTCGGGGCTTCCAGCCGGGAACGCCGCGACCACCTTCAGCCCACTGAGATTCTCGGCGGCCTTCGGGCCGTGGAAGAGTTGCGTGAACGCGACCGCCTGATAGTTGTCGAGGCCGATGATGCCGACCTTGATCGGTGCATCGGCCGCGCGGACCGGCGTGACCGGTTCGGCAACTGGTTTGGGGCTGTCGGCGAGGAGGAACGCTGTGGGCAGCAGAGCGAACAGAAGTGCGACGCGGGTCATGGCGAGAGCCTCTTTTGGTCAGAGGGTGGCGAGTTCTTGGCAGGAACAGTGTATACGCCGGCCACCGGTGGCGGTGCGGCTTCAGCACACCGGCGGTGTGTCGCGGTTGCACGCGCGGGCCACATTCGCACAGCGCTGCGGGCGCTTGCAATAGACGCTCACATCGACCCGGCTCATTTCCCTGCACTTCGCGCATCTCCTCCTAATTCCCTCGGATACGGTACGCACGTTGCTTGGATTCTGGTACCGCCAACTGATTTCCCGTGGAGGTCTGACGTGAGCGCGAAGCCGCAGGGCGGGGAGAACCGGAACTCGTACCGCGACCAACTCTGGGCACTCGCTGTCCGGTTAACCGCTGGCGTGGCAGTTCTGACCGAGGAAGTGTTGCGACCCACGGGAGCCGACGGAACCGCGGCTGAAGGACCGGCACGCCAGGAGATTGTCTCGAGCAGCGAGGGCGATGAGGAGGTGGCCCGCTCTGTTCTGTTGTCGGAGGCGAACACACTGGAAGAAGTCTATGCCGCGCTCGCGCGGCTTGACGCGGGCATGTTCGGGAAGTGCGAACAGTGCGGCCGGGCGATCACCAAAACCCGGCTCGACGCGATCCCGTACGCCCGTTACTGCATCAGCTGTGCCGGGGTAGCCCAGAGTTGTGAAACGCACTGACGGTGTGATCGAACCGAGTCACCGACCGCACGCCACCCACGGCCGGTTGCTCCCAACATCGTGGGGTAGCGGGAGGATTCGTCGTGATTCCAAGTGGTCTGGAAACATGGGAAGTCGTCACCATCTCCGCGTTGGCGGCGGCGTGCACCTTGAGCATCGCGACGACAATCGGGGCGACCGTTGCTTACTTTGCGACGCGGGAGCCGCGTGCGGCCGAACAATCAGTGACCAGCAGTCCGCGAGCGACCGAACCGGCCTACGCCGCTCGGCCCGCCGTGTCTCACTGAACTGGCGTTTCAGTCGGCGCGTGGTCAGTCGATGCGATTGGGCCGAGATTGTGCTTATCGATGAGCCGGTAGAGCGTGCGGCGGCTGATACCCAGCGATTTGGCCGCCCGCGCCTTGTTTCCGCCGTTGCGGTGCAACACGTCCTCAACGTGCCGCCGTTCGACCACGTCCAGGTCGTCGGGTTCGGGTACGGCAGCCAGCGATCCCACGACCGGGGCCGGTTTGCTCGCGTGGAGCAGGGTCTCGGGCAAGTCGTCGGTTGTGATCGTCTGCCCTTCCGCGAGAATCTGCGCACGCTCCAACACATTGGCCAGTTCGCGCACGTTACCCGGCCAGTCGTATCCGCACAGGGCGCTCAGCGCTCGCTCGTCCACGCGAAACGGTCTCTTTCCCGTTGGTCGGGTGCGGAGCAGGTGTTCAATCAGTGCGGGGATGTCTTCGCGGCGGTCCTTCAGCGCGGGCAAACTGATTGCGATGACGTCGAGCCGGAAGAACAGGTCTTCGCGGAATCGCTTGGCCGTGACCTCGTCTTCCAGCGACTTGTTCGTGGCCGCGATCACTCGCACGTTGGCGCGTTTTTCCTGCGTGCTGCCGACCCGACGGTAGTGGCCGTCTTCCAGTACGCGAAGCAACTTTGCTTGCAGCCCTGGGGCCATTTCGGCCACCTCATCAACGAACATCGTCCCGCCCTCGGCCACCTCGAACAGACCCGGTTTGCTCTTGTCGGCGCCCGTGAACGCGCCCTTTTCGTGGCCGAACCGTTCACTCTCCAGCAGGCTCTCTTGAAGGGTCGCGCAATTAATCGTGACTAACGGTTTTCCGCGCCGCGGGCTGTTGCCGTGAATTGCGCGTGCGACCAACTCTTTGCCAGTCCCACTCAGCCCGCGGACAAGGACGGTGGCGTCCGTCGGTGCCACCTTCTCGATCATCGACACAATCTTCCGAACCGCTGCACTCTGACCGACGATCCGGTATCGGTCGGACTCGAACACCAAGCTCTCGACGTAGCGCCGGAGTCTGAGGTTCTCGACGCGTAACCGGCGAACCTCCATCGCGCGGTCGAGTACGGCGAGTACCTGCTGGAGGCGGAACGGCTTGAGGACGTAGTCAAACGCGCCGGACTTCATTGCCTCGACCGCCGTCTGGATCGATCCCTGCCCGGTCATGATGAGCCCGACCAGATTCGGGTCCAACTGGAAGCCCTGTCGGAGAATCTGAATGCCGTCGGTGCCGGGCATCATCAAATCGGAGATGAGAATGTCGAAATCGCCGTGTTGAAGAGCGGCGAGACCGGCAGCGGGTTCGGCGACCCCAGTCGCGTCGAACCCTACTTCCCGGAGTGATTCGCACAGCGCGGTCATCAACTCGACCTCGTCGTCGATCACTAACAGGCGACCAGACCGCGGGGACATGAGAACCTCGTGTTTGGATAGCGTCCGGGCCGGCGTTATTCGGCGTGGAGGCTGGCGACGTTTGTGTCGGGGCGCACTGGTAGGGTGATCCGCACCGTGGTCCCGACACCAACGCGGCTCTCGACTTCAAGCGTGCCGTGGTGCTGCTGGACGATTCGCCGGCAGATGGCGAGACCAAGCCCCGTTCCCTTCCCCTCGTCCTTGGTGGTGAAGAACGGTTCGAAAACGCGGGTCAGGAGTTCCGGCTGGATTCCGGTTCCAGTGTCGGTCACCTCGATCACCACCGCGGGTTGGCAGGGCGGCAGCACCCCGGGCCGAACGTGCGGAGCAAGACGACCGCCGCTGGGCATCGCGTCCGCGGCGTTGGTGAAAAGGTTCAGGAACACCTGCCGGAGTTGCTGCCGGTCGGCGTGGATCAGCGGGACGCCGGGGGCGAACACTAGCTCGACCCGCACCTGCGACTGCATGAAGTGATGGGCGACGAGTTCGGCAGTCTTCATCACCTCCACACACACGTCGACAGTGGACACCTGGTCGCGGCTGGCGCGGCTGAACTGGAGCAGGTTGGACACCAACCCGGCCATCCGCTCCGCCTCCTGCTGTACGATCTCCAACGACCTGTAGCGCGGGTCGTCCGGCGGTGTCTTCGCCAACACCCCCTCAATCCGGAGGCTGACCGTCGCGAGTGGGTTGTTCAGTTCGTGGGCGATGCTTGCGGCCAGTTCCCCGACTCCGGCCAGCCGCGCCGCTTGCCACAACTGTTGAGTCGTCGTCCGCAGTTCGTCGGATCGGGCTTGAAGCTCGGAGATCGCCTGCTCGCGCTGTTGGGCCGTGGCGTGGAGTTGGTCGTCGGCGCGCAATTGCGCTTCGGTGAGTTGAGCCTTTGTCCGGAGTTGGTCGAGTTCTCGTTGTGCGATCTCGTAGCGTTTCCGCTCGGTCACGTCCCGGATGATGGCGGTAAACAGTACCCCTGCACCGGTGCCGAACTTCGAGATGGAGATTTCCGCGGGGAACTCGGAGCCGTCCTTGCGCCGGCCGGACACCTCGCGCCGCTCACCAATGAGCCGGGCCGGCGCGGGTGCCTGTTCGAACCGCTCCACCCCGGCGGGATATGCGTTTCGGAACCGCTCGGGGATGAGCACATCGAGTGCCTGGCCGACGATCTCCTCTGGGGCATACCCGAATAGTTTGGTCGCGCCGCGGTTGAACAGGACGATCACTCGCTGCGAATTGACAGTGACGATCCCGTCCTCGGCGAGGTCGATGATCTCGATCAACTGTTTGGGAGTGATGTGCGAGAGCACGACGCTCCTGAGTGATGGTTCCCAGCTCTCTTGGCTGTCCTGCTGGGTTGGCGCGTACAACATTTCGGACTCGCGTTAACGGAAGATGGTTTTCGATCGGGCGCTGTCTGTCAACACCCAAATCCGCATTCGTGCATTTCTGAAGCACCGGGTCCATCGTGTGTAACCACGAACGCCCGACGTTGCGGGTTATCGCTCCCGCGGTCGGCGGAAGAGCAGGTGCGTAAAGCCGAAGAGGATTGTGAGCAACACACCACAAAGCCCCAGCATCGTCACGGTTTGCACGACAGACTCCGTGTCCTTGGCTCTCCTCCGCCATTGCAACCCCGGTGCCAGTGAATTTCGGGACTGAATACGCCAATTGTCGTGGGTTCCCTCCGTCGTGGTCGTTGTAGCCAGCGTTCGGGTGCGCGGTTCTGGCACACCGGTGTGTCCGTGTGCCAGAACTTCGCACGCTCTGCGTCTCCTAACTCGCGGGTTAGCGCGGATATTTGGGTCGTATCGTTGTTGGCATGTTCATTGCTCCGCTGAAAACGGAACGTCGATGCCAAACACCAGCGGGAGAGGACATGGGTACCGCGATCGCGTGCGTCAGCAAACTGGATTGTGCGCTCTTGACGCTCGCCAACGAGATTCGCAACCGCCATCGTGCTCACCTGCGCGAGTTGCGGTTTGATGTCGTACTGGACGAGGTGGTTATCCGCGGCGTGTCGACCTCCTACTACGGCAAATCACTGGCCCTGTCCGAACTACACAAGTGTGGTCTGCGGGTGACGGCGAATCTGATCGAGGTTGAGGGCGCGGCTTCAGAGCCAGTCACGGGAACAATTCAGGTTGGAGGTTGACCACATGACGTGCGACAAGGATGATGTTGTGAGGGTGTACGCCGGTCCTCTGGTGCTTGTAGAAACGTATCGGAGGGTGTTGGTCGAAGCCGGGATCGAGTGCCGAGTAGTCGGGACTGAACTTGCTAGCGGCCTCGGCTCGGCGCTCCCCGAGTCAATCGAACTGTGGGTTCATCAGAGCGATTTGGCGAGGGCTACCGAAGTGCTCGAGCGCGAGTCGCTACAGAAGGATGAGCGGAGTCACTACCGGCCCCGTCACCACTTGCCGCAAACAGCGACCCGAAGTTCGCACAGGCAGCGTACCGGAAGGAACCGTCCTTGAACCCCAAACCGGGCGTCTGAGACGCGAACTTCCGATCGACCCTCGCGGGTTTCTTTTCTCCACGGGCAGATTCAGGTTGTGTACGTGCAATGAAGAGGTTCAGTACGCAACAACGGGCATCTCTGACCCTGGACGAACTCGAATCACGGTGGTGTCCCGCAATCGCCGATCTCGCCGTCACGAACTCCGACGGCTTCATCGAAGTTCTCGATGGCACCACTTTCACACCCATCATCACGGTAACGAACAACGGCCCGGAAGCGGCGAATGCCGTTGCCATTGTCGATTATTTCCCAACGATTCCGTTCACGAACATTACCTGGACAGCGACCGCAGCGGGCGGTGCGTTCCTCCCGCTCGCGAGTGGGTTCGGAAGTATCTCGGTAGTCGCAACTCTTCCGGTTGGGGGGAGCGTCACGTTTACTGTCCGGGTGTCGACGCTCGTGAGGGGCAACGGGGAGTTCGTCCACACGGCGGTTGCCGCGCACGCCGCAGTTCCGCCGACCGGTACAAGCGACGCGGACCCAAACCCAGCGAACAACTCGGCCACGGACGCAACGCTTATCGGACACCGATTCGTCCCCGACTCCAGTATCGCAAGCCGGCTTTACGCGACCGGGTCGGACGCGGGCACCCCGGGAGATGTGAGGGTGTACGACTCCGCGACCGGTCAACTGAAATACAGTTTCCAGCCGTTCGGAGCGACGTTCCACGGTGGGGTGCGGGTTTCGACGGGTGATGTGACTGGGGACGGAAGAGACGACGTCGTCGTTGGTGCGGGCCCGGGGGCAGGCCCGCACGTGAAGGTGTACGAGGGCTTCGACCTTCGCGAGTTGGCCAGTTTCTTCGCGTTCGATCCCGGTTTCACGGGCGGAGTGTACGTCGCGGCCGCGCGGTTCAATGTGCCTGGTCCCGGTTTCAGCCGGCTGATCCCCGGCCACGTGGTCGTGGGTGCGGGGGCGGGCGCGGACCCCCACGTAACGGTCTTCCGGGTCGAGAACGGTCACGCGTCGTCGGACACCTTCCTGGCGAGTTTCCTGGCCTACGACGCGGGCTTCCGCGGCGGGGTGCGGGTTGGGGCGGGCAACGTGGACGGGCAACCAGGCGACGAGCTCATCACGGGTGCTGGGCCCGGCGGATTACCGCACGTGAAGGTGTTCAACCGCGACGGTGCGATGACCGCGAGTTTCCTGGCTTACGCCGCGAGGTTCGCGGGTGGCGTGTACGTCACAGCGGGCAACACCGACGGGGTCGCGGGTAACGAGATCGTCACCGGTGCCGGCGCTGGCAGTCACGTGAAAATCTTCACGACCGGAGACGGAACTGAGAAAGCGAGTTTCTTCGCGATTCCCGGCTTTAATGGCGAAGCACGCGTTGCGGTCACGGACCGTGACGGCGACGGCAGTGACGACCTCGTTCTGGGTGTCGGACCCGGCGCCGGACCGCACGTGCGGATCGTCTCCGGCCTCTCCCTGTTGTCGCTCGACAGCTTCTTCGCGTACGACGCGGCCTTCGCTGGCGGAGTTTTCGTCGGGTAGAGCAACGGTTCGGCGCAAGTCGCTGAGAAGACTGTGCGCGAGAGCCGTTGCCCGGTTCTAACCACCAAGGGTGACGCGGAGTACCACCCCCGCGACTTGCTGGGCAACTGGAATAACTCCCACACCGGCTTTTCAGGGGCCGAACCAGTGAGTACGCGAATGGCCGTTGACACGCTCGGTGTCGGACCGGTGTCGAAGGCTGACCGTATCCTCGCGATCAACGCCGGTTGGGAGTGGGGGGCACAAAATCCGCGTGCCCGGCGATTCGGCGGACACAGCAGCGGCCCACAGGTAATCGTAAACGCGGCCGTCCGCGTCCGCGCACCAGGATGTGCGGCAACGACGTAGTTGGCGTTGCTCGCGCCGAAATCGCACCACGCTAGTGGAACACCAGAAAGTCATCTCCCAGACGCTGCGTCGTGACAACACCGCACATCTTCGCAGGTCACGAATCGGACGTTCTCGCCCGCGATTGGCCCCCGAATTGCTCTTCGAATGCTTTATCGAACTCACCACTTGTTCAAGGATCGTCCCCCAGTTCGCGGCGAGAGTCCTTTGCATTGGAGAGACCAATGAAGCTGTTCATACGTTCGGGGATGTGCTTCCTGGTCACCGCTCTGACCGTAGTGTTCGTCGGTTTCGGTCGCGCGGACGACAAGCCGAATCCGAAGGACGAGCCGAAGAAGCCAACGGTGATGCAGCGGAAGTTGACTCACTCGCAGAAGATATTGGAAGGGCTTGTGATGAATGACTTCAAGAAAATCGACACCGGCGCGGACGGCTTGATTGAGTGCGTCAAGGACGCGACTTGGAAGATCAACAACACCGACAAGTACCTGTTGTATAGCAACGAGTTCATGCGTCGGGCCGATGGGCTCAAGAAGGCTGCGAAGGAGAATAACACCGACGCCGCGGCGCTGACCTACGCTGAACTGACTCTGACCTGCGTCCGGTGCCACCAACACCTTCGCGAGACTCGCATTAGCGCGATCCCCGTCGCACCCCCACCCGTCGTTGCGGGCCGCCGGTGACCGCGTCGAGTGACTCAAGGGCGTTGCCGTTGGTTGGGCGCGAACCATTCGCCTCCCGCTCACCCGGAGTATTTCATGCTTCCGATTCACACCGTGCTGCACGCGACCGACTTCTCCGACTCGGCGCGGCCGGCGTTTCAACTGGCCTGTGCCTTGGCCCGCGACTACGGGGCGGCTCTCGTTCTGGTACACGTTGTTCCACCGGCCCGTGCCTTCTTCGCGCCGGATGGGATCGCGGCACCGTTCTTCGTCGGGGACATGTACGACGCCCAAGTCCGTCTGTCGCGACTCCACCCAGGCGACCCGAGCGTGAAGACCGATCCTCGCGTCCTCGAAGGCGAACCGGCCGAACAGATTCTCCGTGCCGCACGGGACACACACGCGGATGTGATCGTGATGGGAACGCACGGCGCGAGCGGGTTAACGCGACTCCTGGTGGGCAGCGTGGCCGAGAGCGTGATGCGCAAGTCGCCGTGCCCCGTCCTCACTGTTCGCGCCCCATTTTCGCTTTCGCCGGATCAGGCGCCGCTCGTCGAACAGCACGCGGAAACGGCTTGAGCGAACTGCTGTATTCCTCACACCGCGGCGCGGCGGCCGGGCTTCGTTTGCGCGACGAAACTCGACGGCTCGGAACACCCGCCCGCTGTCGGGAGCATCTTGCCGGGGCTACACCGGCCGTCGGGGTTGAACGCGGTTCGCAGTCGCACCATGTAATGCAGGTCGTTCGCGGTGAACATCAGCGGCATAAAGTCGATTTTCTCGACGCCGATCCCATGTTCGCCGGTGACGCTGCCACCTAGCGCGATGCACTCCGACAAAATCTCGTGGCTCGCGTCGAGTACATTCTTCACCTGAACCGGGTCTCGCTCGTCGAACATCAGGATCGGGTGAACGTTGCCGTCGCCCGCGTGAAACACGTTGCAGATGCCGAGGTTGTACTTCTTCGCGGTGGCTTGAATGTGGCGCATGATTTCGGGCAACTTCGTCCGCGGTACGACACCGTCCTGCGTGCAGTAGCTTGGATAGCCCAGTCGGCCGATGGTGCCGAAGGCTTGCTTCCGAGCCTTCCACAGCGCCATGCGTTCGGTTTCGGTGTTCGCCTTGCGCACTTCGCGTGCCCGGTTCTTCTTCGCGATGCCCTCGATTCGATCCGCCTCTTCCTGAAGCCCCGCGACCAGTCCGTCCACTTCCATGATGACGACCGCTTCCGCGTCGAGCGGGAACCCGAACTTGAACGCGGCTTCAACTGCTGAAAGCATCGTCTTGTCGAGCAACTCCAACGCGGCGGGGACGATGCCGGCGCCAATGATGTCGCTGATGGTGTTGGTGGCGTCGTCGATGGTCTCGAATACGCCAAGCAGCGTGCGGTACGATTCCGGGTTCTTCGTGAGCCGCACCCACACCTTCGACACCACACCGAATGTGCCCTCGCTTCCGACGATCGTGCCGGTGAGGTCGTAACCTGGCGTGTCCTCTGTTGGTCCACCGCACACGACAAGGCGGCCGTCCGGCAGGACGAGTTCGACGCCGAGAATGTGATTGACCGTGACACCGTACTTGAGCGTGTGCGGCCCGCCGGAGTTGGTCGCTACGTTCCCGCCGATGGTGCAAGCGCCCTGGCTGCTTGGATCGGGAGCGTAGTGCAACCCGTGCGGTTTGAGCGCGTTGGTCAACCACACATTCACAACGCCAGGCTCGACGACCGCGTACCGGTCACGCACATTCACTTCGAGGATGCGTTTCATACGTGCGAGCGCGATCATGACGCCGCCGCCGACGAGCACGCATCCGCCCGCAAGACTGGTGCCGGCTCCACGTGCGAGGAACGACACACCGAGTTCGTTGCACGCGGTGACGATGCCGACGATGTGTTCCGTGGAGGTCGGGAAGACGACAACATTGGGTTTGGTCTTGGCGATGGTGAAGCCGTCGCACTCATACGCGGCCATGTCTGCAGCGGCGGTGAGAACGTTGTCGTTCCCGACAACAGCTTTCATCCGTGCGACGAGCGCCGCGTGGTCGGTCGCGCTAACGATCTTGGCGTGAGCGGTGGGGGTCGAGATCATTTTTTCAGAACACGTTCGAGGGGGGCGTGTTGTAAGTAGAGGTGATTGTACCGGAACAGATGCGAGGTCGCCTGTGTCCACTGCCCTTTCCCAGGACGATCGCAAAGTAGTAAGCACTCGGCGTGTGCTGTTGCTTCGTGTGGGGAAATCGCCTGCGTTTCCGACCAGCCCAAGAACGGCACGCGGAGTGTGCCGTCTACTTTGCAATCGTCCTGAAGTGCCGCGAGGATTCGCTTACGGACGCCGATGGTTCGGGTCACATCAACGTGCGCACCGGCACCTTTCGCACTTCGAGGATCAGCCGTGTCCCGGTCAACACGCGACGGATTGAGCCTGATCGGAGTTCTGGTTATCGTCGCCATCATTGCGATTTAATCGGCCCTCTGACGCCAGCGACACGTCGCGTTCGCGGGGCCGCTGCACGTATGTAGTGTTCAAACAATCTCAAACAACAGACGCGGGCGTTCCGCTCGTTTGCGTCAACGGTCGGACCGGCCGCGGTTCCCTCAACAGATTCCCCGGAGTGCCGAGTCCCGAGGCGGCGTATGTCGTCGCGGCCCGGAGCAGTTGGCTGTTCCCGCGGGCGGCCTACGACCCCTGGATCGCATCCCGGCGCGTCGGTTGACACCCGCGCCCCCAGGGCGACAGCCGCGGAGGTGCAGCGCGGGGGGATGGGCTGCGTTTGGCTCACCGAATCAGTACCACTTTTCCTTGTCCACGACGTTGCTCAACGGCACGCCGCGCACGAATCGCCTAATGTTGCCGAGAAGTGTTTCCAGGTGGCGACCGGCGATGCGGGGCGAGTAACCGGCGACGTGTGGCGTGAGTATGACCCGCCCCGGCATTCGCCACAGCGCGTGATCGGGCGGCAACGGCTCGGTCTCGAACACGTCCAGAGCCGCGCCCGCGATCTCGCCCGCCTCCAGTGCCGCGACGAGGTCATCCAGCACGACGATGGCCCCGCGGCCGATGTTGATGAGGTATGCGTCGCGGTTCATCTTCTGGAATTGCGGCCGGCGGAACATCGCCGCTGACTGCGGTGTGTGCGGCGCCGCGATCACGACGAAGTCACTCTGCCCCAGCAATTGCGGCAACTCCTCGAGGGACCAGAGCGCCGCGACCTCCGGCGGTCTGTCCACCGCTTGTGGGTCAACAGCTATGACTCGCATCCCGAACGCGGCGGCACGGCGCGCGACCTCACGGCCGATCGCACCGAGGCCGATGACGCCCAGCGTGGCGTCAGCGAGGTGGCGGTGCGCGCGGTCCATGTCGCTAACGAACGCCGGCCCCGAGGCGAAGTTGACCCGCGCGGCCTCCCCGCCGACCGGTGCCCACCGACCGGCCGCCGCTTGCAAAACGTAGACGTGCAGATTGCGGGCGAAGCAAATGACGTAGCCCATCACCTGGTCTGCGATGACGTCGGAGAACAGGCCGCGCATGTTGGTCAGCACGCACGGGTGGGCCGCAAGATCGGGGAACACGTAGTGTTCGAGGCTGGCCGTAGGCGACTGCACCCAGCGCAGCCCCGGTGCGCTCGCGAGTAACCGCAGCGTGATCTTGCCGAAGAACGCGTCGGCGTCGGGCATGTGGCGGAGGGCATGTTCTTCGTCGTCGGCGTTCACCACCGCCATCGGGCCGGCGACGGCGGTGATTTGGCGGAGGCGTTCAGGTTCGACGGGCGGGTGAATGACGAGTTTCATCGGTTGGTCCGCGGTGGTACGTCCTGGAGTGGCGGATGCGGGAGCGGCCCCGCCTACTTTTTCTCCCCGGCTACTGGGACGAATTTCAACTCGCGCAGCCACGTCAGCGACTGCGTTTGCCAGGCGTCCCACATCGGTCCCTTGTACCCGTTGAGACCGTGCCCGCCGGAAGCCAGTTCTAGATACTTGGCCGGCACCTTCTGGGTGAGCAGGGCGTCGTAGAACGCCTTACTGTTCTCCAGCACGACTACCTTGTCGTCCTTTGCGTGGGCCAAGAACGCGGGTGGAGTCTTCGCCGTCACCTGCGTTTCGTTCGAGAACAATTTCACCAGCTTCTCATCTGGCTGCTTGCCCAGGAGGTTGGTGCGAGAGCCTCCGTGGCCCTTCTCGCCCATCGTGATGACGGGATACACCAGGATCATGAAGTCAGGTCGGCTGCTCTGCTTCCCTACTGCGTCATCTGACTTCGGGTCGCCGTCGTCGAAGTGCGTGCCAGCGGTCGAGGCCAGATGCCCACCGGCCGAGAATCCGATGATCCCGACCTTCGCGGGATCGACGCCCCAAGTTGTGGCGCTGGCGCGGACCGTGCGAATCGCCCGCTGGGCGTCGAGCAGCGGCACAGACGACCGGCCCTTGGGCAGTCGGTACTCCAGCACCACCCCGGTGATTCCGTGGGTGTTCAGCCAGGCCGCGATCCCGTGCCCCTCGGCCCCAGTCACCAACCCGCCGTAGCCGCCGCCGGGACAGATGACGACCGCGGTGCCGTTCGGCTTCTCCGGCTTGTGAACGGTGATCCACGTCTCGGCCTTCTCGAACGTGCCGTCGCCGTTGGGGGCGCGCATGTTCCAGAGCTTCAGGCGCTCGGGTTCGGCTTTCTTGGGCGGGTCGGCAGCCTGGGTCGCCGACACACAAAGGAAGCAACAACTGGCAAGCGTAAGTAGTCGCGTGGCGAGCATGATTTCACTCCGTTTGGGAGAGGTCGAGGGTCATCTTCAATCTGAACAGGAACACCGGCTACTTGTCTGCATTAACGAACTTCGCGATTCGGCCTTTCGGGCCAGCAGCCCAGCCTTCTCCGGTCGCGGTGAAGGCGACGGCGTTGTACTTCTCCTGATCGAGCGGCGTCCAGGTCACGCCGTTGTCCACAGAAACGTCGGACCCCGACGTGCCGACGGCCACCCACCGGTCCTTCGCCCAGGCGACCCCGGAACGGAACGGCAACGGCTTCTCGATAAGCCTCCACGTCTTTCCGCCGTCGGTGGTGACCGCCCCCGTTGCTTCCGTAGCGTCGGGCTTGCGGTAGTCGCCGCCGCCGATCACGCCGTGTTTGCCGTCCCGAAAGGCGATCGAGAACACGCCGGCCGACTCGATACCGGCAAGGAGCGGCGTCTCGCTGACGCTCCAGGTCTTCCCGCGATCGACCGAATGGAACACCCGCGCTGACTTGGCCCCGCCAGTGCAGAACCAGACATCGTTCTCGCCGCGAGTGACGAGGCAGGTGCCGCTGGCCGCGAATGCGCCTTCCTTCGGCAGCGCCGCGGGCCGGCTCTTCTCCAGCAACGGGGTCCACTTTTCGCCGCCGTCGTCGGTGACGATCAAGAGAAACTTCCCGTCCACGGGGTCGCTGAGTGCGATCCCGTGCTTCTCGTCCCAGAACGCGAGGGCGTCGAAGAACGCTTTCGGCTCGGCGTTCTTGAACTGGAGCTTCCAGGTCTTGCCGCCGTTCGTTGTCTTGTAGATTCGAGAATCTTCGCCGAGGCCGGCGCTTATCAGGTAGGCCGTCTCTTCGCCGAACGCCTCGACGTCGCGGAAGTCGAGTTTGTCCGCGTCCGGCACCGTGCCGACGGCCCACGTCTTCCCGCCGTCGGTGGTGCGGCCGAAGGTTCCCTTCGTGCCGCTGACCCACGCCACTTTCGGATTGACCGCGCACAGACCGCGGAAGTCCGCATCGGTCTTGATGGCTTGCACCTGCCACTGCCCGAAGGCCGCGGTGTTACCGAACCCGCAGAGCAGTGCGGCGATGAAGAACGGTTTCATGCGGTACTCCAGTTCCGACACGGCGTTCCCGCGCCCGTCTACTTCGCGGTTCGGACGCTCAGCGTAGTCGGCTCCGCGGTGATCTTCAGCCCGGGGATGGTTACGCACCCCTGAGCGTCGGCCTTGACCTCACCTTTCGCCGTGCCGAATGTCCAGCTCACGGTCACACCGGCGGCCACCTTCAGCTTCTGTACCCGGCGCAGGCTGACAGCCGCGGTCGCTTCGGTTGGGATCGTGAACGACGTCTTGAGGTCCGCGGCCTTGACCAGAAACAGTTTCGTCTCGAGCGCGTCCGCCGTGTCGCTCACGTTCGTCCAGCGGAAGTACGCGTTCACCTGCCCCGACTTCTTGCTGGTGAGTTGATCCGGCCAGGGAAGCGGGTCGTTGGTGGAGGCGTTGGTGAACACCGGGTACGACTCGTTCTTCTTGACGCTCAGCCAGTCGAAGGAGTTGATGAGGTCGTTGACCTTCAGGATGTTTTCGTGGTTGTTCGCGTGCCCGAACGGTCCCCAGTACATGAACAGTGGGTACTTCCGATCGTTCATGGCCTTGATGAACGTCTCGTGGCCCTTCGCCCAGGTGTCGTTCTGGGCGGAGTAGTCCACCACGATCGGCGGTTCGGGTAGGGTCACGTCCGCCGGCACGGTCTTCGCGCCGAAGTACATCCGGCTGTTGACGTGTTCGACCTTCGCGGGCACGTTCGCCTTGACCGCGGCGAACACGTCGCCGTGGCGCACGCCGATCCCGAGGGCGCCGCTACCGCCCATGGAATTCCCACACAGGTAGACGCGGTTCTCGTCGAGGCCGTACTCCTTGACCACCCACTTCACCGTGTCGATCACGCGCTTCTCGGTGGGGCACACGTCGGGGCCTTTGTGTTTCTCGCTCCCCCACCACCAGTCCCCCTTGTTCGCCCTGCAATCGAGGTACAGAGCATAGAAGTCCTGGGGCGCGTGGTAGATGTCGTGGTTGCCGACCTTGGTCGTGCATGCCAGACACGAGTTCACGTCGTGCCCCGCGGAATGCAAGACCACGTAGAGCGGGGCGTTGGCCTTCGCTTGCTTCGGATGGAGGATCAGGAACGTGTCCCGTTGCGGTTCGGCGTACCCCCACTCCTTCTTGACCCCATGCTGGAACGTGTGTAATTTCCGCCCGGTGAACTCCGAATCCTTGGTCTTCTCTGGCGCCCACTTCGCCTCTTGCGCCCGTGCCGACGTTGAAGCCGCCACGGTCAGCCACATCACGATGAGCAGAGATGCGATCCGGGAACGTGGGTTCATGTTGAAGCTCCTTGTTAAATTCGTGGGAGAACGGGCGGGATTACTGTGACCTTCCTGACAGGATACGTTTCCACGACCCACGGCGGTCACGCCTTTGCCGACTCGTGCGGGCTTGCTCCGGGCTTGTCTCGTTCACTTTGCGACACGGCGCGTCACGTGCAAATCTCTTTGATCGCGCTGCCGTGGTCGATGTCGAGTCGCTTGCGGCCGGGCACCACCAAGCGGCGGCCGTCGAGGCCGAGGCGGTCGAGTACGGTCGCGTGGATGTCGGTGATGTAGTGTGGTGACTCGACCGCGTGAAAGCCGAGTTCGTCCGTCGCGCCGTGGACGACTCCGCGCTTGATCCCGGCCCCGTAGAACCAGATTGTGAACCCGTGCGGGTGGTGGTCGCGGCCGGTTGGCATTTTGTAGGCGTCGCGCGTCTCCAGACCCGGCGTGCGCCCGAACTCCGTGCAGCATACCACCATCACGTCCTTGTCCAATCCGGTGCGCTTCAGATCCTGAATCAACCCCGCGAGCGGCTTGTCCACCCGCGCGGCGCTCTTCGCGTGCAACTCCTTGAGGTTGTTGTGCGAGTCCCATTCACCGTAGTCGCTCAGATACACCAGGGAGAACCGCACGCCTTTCTCCGCGAGTCTCCGGGCCGCGAGTAACCGCCGCCCGTAGATCTCTGTCGCGGGAGAATCGATGCCGTAGAGTTTCTTCGTCTCCGCGGTCTCTTTGTTCAGGTCGAGCACTTCGGGCACGGCCTTCTGCATCCGGTACGCGAGTTCGTAAGCCTTGATGCGTGCCTTCGCCTGCTCGTCGTCCGGGTACTCCGCGGCAGCGAGACCGTTCAACTCGTTGGCGAAGTCGAACACGCCCGCTTGCTCCTTTTCGAGCACGCCCTTACCGCGGGCCGCGAACGGCAGCGGGTTCTTCGGGTCGAGCGATAACTCTACTCCGGCGTGACGCGGGCCGAGGTAGTCGGGGGCGAAGTCCTTCTTCACCCGCACGTCCTTGTACTGACCGAGGAACACGAAGCTCGGCAGGTTCTCGTTGAGCGTGCCCAGACCGTAACTCGCCCACGCGCCGATGGTCGGTTGTTGCTCGTCGAGCGTGTGCCGCCCGGTGTGCATCTGGAACTCGGCCCCGTGGTCGTTGTCGGTTGTGTACATCGACCGCACGAACGCGAGGTCATCGGCACAGCCCGCGAGATTAGGGAACCAGTCGCTGATCTCGACGCCGAGTTTGCCGTGCTTCTTGAACCCGACCTGGAGCGGGAAGATTTTGGGATACGGTCGCGTGCCGCCGACCACGTCGCGCGAGTGTTTTGCGAACAGCGGCGACTTGAGCGGGTCGTCGAACGGCGTATCCGCGAACGTCTTGCCCGCGTACTTCGTGAGTGCCGGCTTCGGGTCGAAGCTCTCCAGTTGCGAGACGCCACCGGAGAGGAACACCCAAATGATTGACTTGGCCTTCGGCGCGTGGTGCGGCTTGCCGTCAGGCGGCGCCCACTTCGCTTCTGAGCCGATGCCGTCGCGGTGGAGCATGGCCCCGAGCGCGAGGCCGGTGAAGCCCATCCCGACATCGGCGAGGAACGCGCGGCGGTGCATGGTTGGCCTCGATGGTAGGCGACTCGCTCCGCGAGTCGCGCCTTTCGCAACACAGTACTTCGAGCGCGACCAGTGTCACTCGCGGAGCGAGTGACCTACCTTACCGCACCGTAACGAAGTCGGTGTGGTTGAACAGCGCGAGGATCAGGTTCTCGCGCGCTCGCTGTGCGGGGTCAGTTGACGGCCCGCCGACTGCCTTCGGCGCGGCCTTCAACTCGGCCGCGTTCGCTTCAAAGAGTTCACGCTGCTTCGCGAGGAACTTCGCTGTCGCGGTCGCTTCGCCCTTCTGCGGCGGGCGGGACAACACCTGCTCGAACGCGATACGAATGAAGTCGGCTTCCTCCTTCGCGGATGCCGAGAGCTTGCCAGCGAGGACGCGGCTCAACCGCTGTGCGAGGTCGCTGTTGGTCAGCGCGAGCGCTTGCTGCGGCAGCACGGACGTGGTGCGACGGTACGCGTCGCACGGGTTGGCCGCGTCGAAGATGTCGAGGAACTCCATTCGCGCTTCGCCGTGGTGCGCGAAGTACAGGCTCCGGCGGCGGGAGATCATCCCCTGATCCTGGGGAATCTCCAGTCCGCCCGCGGTGGCGTCGAGTTCACCCGCGGAGGCGAGCAGGCTGTCGCGGACCGCTTCCGCCTCGAGCCGGTTGGTCGGGAACCGCCACAGGTAGACGTTGTCCGAGTCGCGTTTCGCGCTCTCCGCGTCCGCGCCTTTCGATTGCATGCGGTAGGCGCGGCTGGTCACGATCAGCCGGTGTAAGTGCTTCGTCTTCCAACCCGTCGCGAGTAGCTCGGACGCGAGCCAGTCGAGTAACTCTGGGTGGCTCGGTGCTTTGCCGCTGCGGCCGAAGTTGTTCGTCGTTTCGACGAGCGGGCGGCCGAAGTGCCCGGCCCAGATGTGGTTCACCGCGACGCGAGCCGTCAGCGGATTGTCCTTCGACGTGATCCAGTTCGCGAGAGCCGCACGGCGCCCGCTGCTCGTCTTCGGATACATCGGCGAAAGCGACGCGTAAGTCGTGGAGGTCGCGTCGAACGCCTTGCGGGCGGTTTCCAGCTTTGCCTTCGTGTCGGCGAGTTGCTTCTCGGCTGCTGCCACCTTCGCGGCGTCCTTACCCTGCTTCGCCACTGGCAGCGACGCTTCCGCTTGCGCAAGCAGCACGTGGGCCGCGTCGAACGCGGCTTTTCGTTCGGCCTTGCTCGCGGTCTCCGCGACGGTTTTCTCGTCGCCAGGTGCGGCGAGGTAACGCACGTCGTCTGCGGCAATGCGTGCCTTGAGGGACGCGAGATCCGATCGCGCGGCCGCGAGTTTCATTTCGGCCACACGCACTGCGGGCATATCACCGTTCTTCGTCGCCTGCTCGAGTGCTGTCTCGGTGGCCTTCACCGCGGCCTCGCGCTTCTCGGTCTCCTCCTTCCGCACGAACGCTTTCAGCCCCGGATACCACGATTCCGGCGGAAGGTTCATCGCTTCAACTACGAACTTTCCGCCGAGCGCGGCCGGCACGCCGGGCGGTACTGGTGCGCGGCCCTTCGTCACGTTTCGCTCGTCGCCGCCGGTGTAGAAGAACGTCTTCGCGTCGGGCCGCTCGTCCATCACGCGTACCATGCCGGACGCGATCGGCTTGTACGAACCGCCGTAGCTGTACTTCGGGTACACGCCGGGGTCCGGTTCGCCCTGCCAGCGGTCGTGACGGATCTCGATTGGCTCGAAGATCGCGCGGAACTTGAAGTACTCCTCCTGCGTGAGCGGGTCGTACTTGTGGTCGTGGCAGTGGCAGCAGTTGAACGTGAGGCCGAGGAACGCCTTCCCCGTGTGCTCGACGCTGTCGCGCATCCAGTTGTTGTAATTCCACCGGAAGAAGTTCCGCACGACGAACCCGGTCGCGACGAGGTCTTCGTCTTTCGTCGGCGCGAGTTCGTCGGCCGCGAGCATGAGCCGCACCATCTCGTCGTAGCCGCGATCGTTGTTCAACGAGCGGACGATCCAGTCGCGCCACCGCCACACCTGTCCGTAGCTGTTGAGCACGTCGGGCACGGAGCGCCGCCCGTACCAGTCGGAGTAACGCCACACGTCCATCCATCGGCGGCCCCACCGCTCGCCGTACTGCGGCGACGCGAGGAGTTTCTCGACCACTTTCTCGTATGCATCCGGCGCGTCGTCCTTGAGGAACGTGTTGAGTTCGTCGCGTGTTGGCGGTAGCCCAGTGAGGTCGAGGTACATGCGGCGCAGGAGCGTTGCCTTGTCTGCTTCTCCGACCGGCTTCAGCCCGCGTTTCTCCCACCCCGTTGCGAGGAACGCATCGATGGGGTTAGCACTGGCCTTTGGTTCACGGCTAACGGGCACAGGTGGGCTTTTCACCGGTTGGAAGGCCCAGTGCTTCGCGGGGTCGGCTTCGGGCTGTTCGTCCTTCGGCGCCTTCGCGCCCTGCTCGATCCATGCCTTGAGCAGGGCGAGTTGCGCGGCGGTTAGCGGCTTCCCCTCCGGCGGCATTCGGGCCTGATCGTTGGTGTCGCTCACGCGCTCCAGCAGCAAACTCGCGGCCGTCTTGCCCGGCTCGATCGCGGCACCGGACTTCCCCCCAGTGGTCGCGAGCGCCGCGGTGTCGAGGCGCAGTTTCGCTTTCTGCTTGAGCGCGCCGTGGCACGCGTAACACCGCTCACGCAGGATCGGTTTGATGTCGCGTAGGTAATCGACCGGTTCCGCGGCGCGAACGGGGGCGAGAGTACAACAGAGGACCGCGAGTATGGGGAACCACCTGGTCATTACGCTGGCCTGTGAGGGATGGACGAGCGGTTGATCATCACGACCTACGTGTTCCCGCGGTGACTGTGGGTGGGTTCGGGTTCGGCTCAGACGCGGAGTTTTTCGTTGCAAACTCGCTCAAGATTACACGGCATGGTGTGGGATGTGCAACTACTCAGTTCTACCGTGACACAGGAGAGAAGAGAACGAGATTGGCCACAAAGTTACCCACATGAACGTGATCCTCCAGGTGGTCGCCCTGACGGTACTCCTGTTCGTCGCGCAGAAAGTCCTTCGTCACGCGGGCAAATTGATCCTGTGGAGCCTGTTCTTGGTGGCGCCGTTCATGCTCACACCGGAAGGGTTGATCGTCAACGAATTTGGACTGTTCGTGTGGCTCAAACTGTTCAATACGTTGTTTTGCACTTCCTGGGCGTTCTGCTCCGGTTCACCTCTGTCGGTCAACGGTAATGGGTGTCTCCCACTCACGCCAAGTCCTTGCCGCGAATCTGCGCTTGCAGCACGCGCCGCAATTGTCCTTCGACCTTCTCGTGCGCCTTTGCGATCTCCTTGTCGCCGAGCGTGCGGTCGGGCGCCTGATAGGTCAGCGCGAACGCGAGGCTTTTCGTGCCGTCCGGCAAGCCAGTGCCGCGGTACACGTCGAAGAGCGTCGCGTCAGTTAACAGGTCGCCACCTGCGGCGCGTATCTCGGCCAACACCGCTTCCGCGGTCGTCGCCTCGGACACCACGATAGCCACGTCGCGCTTCGCGGGCGGGAACGTGCTGAACGGCTTGTACCCGTACCGGTCTGGCACGGTTGCGAACACCGATTCGAGATCGAGTTCCGCGACCTGAACGGCACGATCACCGAGCAGGAAGTTCGCCGCGACCTTCGGGTGCAGTTCGCCGAACACGCCGACCGCAGTCCCGTCCACGCGAAGCTCCGACGCGCGCATCGGGTGCAGCCACGGCACCGCTCGCGTCGCGGCGAACGTCACGTTGGGCAGGTGCAAATCGGCGGCGAGCGATTCCACCACACCCTTCAAGTCGAAGAAGTCGTGCTTCGTGGGGGTCGCGCCTTGCGGGTCGTCCCACGCGGCGCCGGCACGCCGACCGCACAGCACGATCGCGAGCCGTCGCGGTTCGTCGGGCAGCGTCGCGCTGGCGTTCGGGAGGTACACGAAACCGAGTTCGTACATCGCGACGCTGTCCGCCGCTTCAAGGTTCCGCTGTACCACCGTGAGCAAACCGGGAAGCAGCGTCCTTCTCATCACCGATCGCTCAGGCGATAGTGGATTCAACAGGCACACAACTTCAGCCGGATTCGGTTCGACCGCGAGCCGCTCCTTCTCAGTCAGTTTCGGATCGAGGTTCAACTCGCTGCAAAGCGAAGTCAGCGAGTACGTGATCGTCTCCTGCAAGCCCTGATCGGCGAGTAGGTCGCGGGCACGGTTTTCGAGTTCGAGCGAGCGGTTGCCCTTTGGCTCCGGCAGTTCGAACGGCAGCAACCGCTCGCTCAGGTTGTCGTAACCGTGAACGCGCGCCAGTTCTTCGATGAGGTCCGCGGCACCGGCTTGAATGTCGAGCCGCGTTTGCGGAGTCGTCACGGTCCACGCGTCGTCGCCATCAGGTTCTACCTGGAACTGGAGCGCCGTCAGTACACGAACGACTTCTTCACCGGGAATGTCGAAACCCAGCAACCGCCGGATTTCGGCCGCGTCGAGGTCGATCACCTGCGGTGAGAGCGGCGCGGGATGATCATCCACTACGCCCGCGAGCACTTCGCCGCCCGCGTGGTCGTGGAACAGTTGCGCCGCGCGCACCGCAGCGGTGCCCGCCTGTTCCGGGTGAACGCCGCGCGCGAACCGGGTACTCGCTTCACTGAACAGGTTGAACTGCCGCGCGGTTTTGCGGACGCTCACGAAATCGAAGCACGCGCTTTCGAGCAGGATGTTCTTGGTGTCGCCGCTCACTTCGGTTTCGGCACCGCCCATCACGCCCGCGAGCGCGATGGCTCCACCCGTGTCCGCAATCACGAGGTTGTCGGGCGAGAGTTCGCGGTCCTGACCGTCGAGTGTTTTGAGCTTCTCGCCTGACTTCGCGGGGCGCACGATAATCGCCGGGGCTTTGCCACCGGCTCGTTTCACGAGTACATCGTAGTCGAACGCGTGCAGCGGTTGACCGTGTTCAAGCATCACGTAGTTGGTGATGTCCACGATGTTGTTAATTGGGCGCATTCCGGCGTAATGAAGCCGCGACCGCATCCATCGTGGCGAGGCTCCGATGGTCACGTTGCGAATGATGGTTGCGGTGTACCGGGCGCACAACTTCGGGTCCGCGATCTCGACGCTCACTTTGCCGTCGATCTTCTCGGAACTCACGGGCACCGCCGGCACGGCGATGGTCGCGTCCACGCCAGTGATCGCCGCCACTTCGCGTGCGATGCCGATCATCGACAGACACCGCGCCATGTTCGGCAAGATGTCGAGTTCGACGACGATCTCGCTAAGCACGTCTTGCACGGGTGTGCCCGGTTCCGCGTCGGCATCATCCAGGATGATGATGCCTTCGCTCTCCTCCGCGATGCCGAGTTCGTAGTCGGACATGCACATCGCGTCGTTGTCGATGCCGCGAAGTGCACGCGGTTCGAGCGTCATCACGGTCTTCTTGCCGTCCTTGCCCTTGAAGTAGTATCGCGACCCGCGAAGGCCGAGAACGATCTTCATTCCACTTTGACCGGGACTAATATTCTCCGCCCCGGTGATGACCGTCTTCGGCTCGCTCCTACCCAGGTCGAGCTTCACCAGTTTCAGTTTCTCCGCGTCGGGGTGCTTGGTGATCTCAAGCACTTGCGCGACGACGAGTTTGTCGCGTTCCCAGACGATTCCCGCGTCGTCGGGCTTGACCCGAAGAGTGCCTGTCGCGGGCAGCCCGAAGAGTTTCATGCCGGACGACTCCAGCCCCGCGATGGTTAGCCGTTCGACGAGCGCCCCGGGATCGGCCGGGAGCGGGACGTAATCCTTGAGCCAAGAGAGCGGAACGAGCATGGCGGAGCCTTGTGTTTCGCGAAGATCGAATGCGGACATGGTAGGACACGGGCGCGCCCGCGGCAGTGGTTCGCACTCCGACGATGCTTGTGGCTTCGCGAGTCTGGCGCGAACCCGCGGGCGGCGCTAGTGTCTGCAAGGTGAAGATTTCGACGAACCCCCCTTGAAGGGCGCGTGCGAACCTCGCAAAATGCTCTGTGGTTAGCCCCTTTAGCTCAGTTGGTAGAGCAGCTGACTCTTACTCAGCGGGTCCTCGGTTCGAGCCCGAGAGGGGGCACTCGGTACGTGCTGAAACGACAAGGGCTTCCGGTTGTTGCCGGAAGCCTTTTCTTTTTCACCTTGCAATCCACCACACCCTTTTGGGCTATTCCGTTTCTTCCCGCTTACCGGTCAGCCCCAGAAACCCCGGAGCCGTTCCTTCTCGGGCACGCCCAGCGGGAACTTCTTGCTCAGCGGGTGTTCCGCGATACCCGCGAGTTCACGCAGCGACTCGTGGACGTGCTCCGGCCGCACGCGAACGCCCTTGTCCTTGTCGAGCGTCAACGTCTTCGTGTCGAGCGGAACCGCGAACTGCTTCTCGTCGGTTGCGCCGAGCACGCGGTTGCCCTTGATCCCGCGACCCAGGAACATCGCCGAGCCGATCGACCAGTGATCCTTACCGTTACCCGTGTTGTACGTCGGGGTCCGGCCCATCTCGCTCTGGATAACCACGACGAGTTGTTCGCGAATCTTCAGTTCGCCCGCCCGACGGATCAAGTGCGCGATGCCGGCCAGAAACTCAGGGAGGAGTTTCATCTGGTCGGGGTCGTTGTTCGCGTGGCTGTCGAACTGACCGATGGTCAGATTCGCGGAGACGCACACGCCCGCCTTGAACGAAGCCAGTGCGATCTCGGCCTGCTGCGCCAGCCGCTCCTTCGGGCTGTTCGCGGGGATGTACTGGGTCACGCGCTGTAACGCCTTCGAGTTCACCTGCGCCGCGTACAGCATGTTCTCGCCGCGCTCCGCGCGAGGCAGACGCGGCACGGTGCCGGACGTCGCGTTATGTTCCCGCAGTGCCTCCTCGATACGGTCGAGCGCGAACTTATCGTGGTACGGCGACCGCTCGTTCCCCTCGACCGCGTCCGCGAGTGCAATCCGCTTGAGCGATGGTAGGTACGGGACTCGCGACATGGCGACGACGTTGCCCGTGGCGGAGTAGTTGCCAAACGTGAGGAATGCGAGCGGGCAATCCGGGCCGCGTGTCGCGGCGACCAGCGCGGCGAACGTTGGGTAGGCGAGGCTGTCGAGCTTGCCGGTTGCCATGTACCGGGCGCCGGGAGAGTGGTTGTTCACCGAGTAGTCTAACCCGTTGAACGTCATCAACTCGTCGCCGAATTCCGCGTAGAAGTCTTCGTTGCACATCCCGCCTTGCGCGTGTTTCTTGATCGGCGCGTATTTGTGTGCGCCCTTCGTGAGGATGTCGCCTTCCTTGAAGAGGCGATTGATGTTGTTGACCCCCTTGGGGTCCATCAAGTAGGTGGTGTCCCACCCCCCGCTGGCGTTGAACACGACATAGTACGGACCGCTGTAGGGCTCCTCTTTCTTCTCCGCGGCGCGTGCTTCGGGCGCGCGATGCGGAACGGCAAGGCCGAGACCGGCCAGCCCGCAGAGTTTGAGGAAGTCGCGTCGCATTGGAGAGCACTCGGTTAGGTTCTCCGCGACGCCGCAAGTGACGAAGAAGCCGCTTGCGGCGTCGCGGGGGAGCGAACTCACTCGTAAAGGAACTCAGACCGGCGCAGCAGGTAGGTGACCACGGCGCGCCACGCACGGACAGTGTACTGCGGGTCGTCAACCACGGCGCCGCCCTGACGGCACGCGTACGCCTCCCGCTTGTCGAGGCCCTTCTGCTCCTTCGCGTCCTTGAGGATCGCGGTGAACAGCTTAAACGTGCGATCCACCTCCGCCGAGTCCGGCGCGTCATGACGGCCCAGAACGCGCTCGTGCAAGTACACAATGGCCGCGCGAATCTGCGTGTCGGATTCGGGGGAATCGCCGGGTAACGCGCTCGGCTCGATGCCGGGAAACAGCCGGCGTTCCTTCGTGGGTCGGGCGAAGTCGCGCGCGACTTGCTTGCACGCCACGTCGTTCGAGAGGATACGCTGGATCGAACCCATCGCGCCACTCGGATCGGTCGCGCGCTCGGTCGTCTCCTTCGAGTCAATGCCGCCGTAGAGCGTCGCGAGTTGGTCGTTCAGTTTGCCCCACCGCTCGCCGAACACCGCACCCACCTTCCGCTCCACTTGCTCCGGCGACAACAACCGCGTCAAGCCGATGTCGTCGAGTTCCGCGCGGCGTTTCGGGTCTTTCACCGCGGTCGCGAGTCCATCGGCCCGGTAGAAGTCTGACGCGACCCACTCCTTGAACACCATCTTGAGATCGAATTGCGACTTCCTGAAGCGAGATGCGATGCCCTCCACCGCGCGCCGCTGTTCCAGGTACGCCCGCCCGCGAGCGGGGTACAGCGGATCGTCGATGTCCTTCGGGGGCAGAAGCACCTTGCGACCCGTGAGGATGTAGTAGACGTGTTCAACCATAGCAATGGCGAAACGCGGGTCGCGCGCGGTGCGTTCCCCGAGCCACTGAAGTGCGCGCCACCGCTCCGGTGCGGGTAGGTCTTCGCCTTCGAAGCCGGTCGCAAACATGTCCTTGAACCAACCGCCCTTTCGCTTCCCGTACACGCCCTCGAACTTCCAGAAGTCCTGGAACGCCCCCGCGACTGGGTCAAGCGTCTTGTGACACACCACGCACTCCGCGGCCTGCATCGTAGGGATCGGGTATTTCGCGGTCGCAGCCGCGGCGTCGGACACCCGCGCAGAGAGTTCCAGCACGTCCACGCCGAGGAAGTGCTGGTAGTACATGCGGGCGCGAAGCCGGTTCCGGTTGGTCTCGGTCGTCGGGTAGCGGCGCAGGTATTGGAACGAACTCAGCAACCCGGCGTGCGGGTAGAACCCGGTCGCGGAGTCCTGGTGATCGTCCTTCGTGCGGCCCACGAGCGCCTTCAACGTCACTGGGATGTACTCGAACGGGTCGTCCGGGTTCTTGAACTTGTCCTTCACCTGATCGTAGATGCCATACCCGCGAGCCGAGTACGGCGTGACCAGGATGTAATCGGCGGTCACGATCTCAGTGAACGGGCGGTCGTTCCTGACAATGTGTTCGACCAGTTTCATCGGCTCGCCGAGCAACGCCCTGCGGTAATCGTCGGCGAGCTTGTACCGGGCCTGCGTCTGGGCCTTCTCGTCACCGGCCTTGCTCAGATCGTGCTTCTGATACCACAGCCGTGTGGTGCTGAAGTGCTCGTAAGACAGAACCGTGGCGTCGGCGTTCCCGTCGATGCCGAGCGTCAGGAAGATGTCGTTGAACCCCTCGCGGAGCCGGTCGTAGAACGCGTCCTCCTTCATGATGCCGTCGAGGATGGCGGGCATCGCCTTCGGTCCACCCTTGGCGACCGCCACGAGTTCGGCCTCTGTAGGCAGGCGCCCGGCGAGTTGGAGCGTGACGCGGCGCAACAGTCGCCGGTCGTCCATCATCACAACGCCCTCAAAGAACGGCGGCGCTTTCGGATCGATCACGAGTTCGGTCGATCCCCTGGGGTTATTCACGCGGCGCACGAAGTCGGCGAGAATGCGATACTCGGCGGACTCCGCAGGCGCGATGTCTTTGCCGCCGTGGTCGAGTTTGCCGGTGACCTTGAGGAGTATTCGCGCCTGATCCTTCTCCTTGACAGCAGCCATACGGGTGAAGGCGTCACGGTTGTGACGCATGGCTTCGTCCTGGGCCGCGCCTTCGCTCTTGCGTGGGTCTTTGAGGATCAACTTGCTCTCTTCGGCCTCGCCGCCGGATTTGTGGCAGGTCAGACACTTTCGCACACCGACTTTGGTCCACACTTCGTCGCGGAAGTGCGCGTCCGCGTCCGTCGCGCACGCGGCGCCGGTGTAAGGCTTCTTGTCGTCGGACCGGAGTGCGGTCACGGAACCCATCCCGGCGACCAGGACGAGCACGAGCGAGCGTGTAGCTGGAGACATTGGCGGCACTCGTGTCGCGTGCTGTGGGGATTGAGCCGGGGTGGGGTGCGGCGGGCGTGATTCAACCGTCACGGGCTTAAGAGATAGGGTACCGAAGCGGCGCAGCGTCCGCAATTGCACGTGTGCGGAACAGGTCTTTCAAAGTAGTAGTGCGTCTCCGCCAAAGTGTCACGTGGCGGTGGTTTGCTTCTTCCCCCTCTCCCCGTGCGGGAGAGGGCAAAACAGCGCGCCGCCACGTGACACTTTGGCGGAGACGCACTACTACTTTGAAAACACAGACGTCACATCTCGGGGCGTTCGCGGGGCAATGACGCCAGCCCATACAGCGCGCAGCCCAGACTGATCACCACAAACGCACCCAGCGCGATCAACTGTATGGTCGCGGTGGCGCTCGTGCCGCTCCGGCTCGCGCTCAACTGCACCGGGAGAAACTGGTCCTTCAGTTCTGGATACCGCACCTTGATCCGGTCCGCGGCCTCCTTCGACGTCCCGCCGCCCCAAACCTCTAACTTCCCTTCCAGTCGGTTCCCTTTTTCTTCAATCGGGCGCTCCGCGATCAGCCACTTGTCCTGAACCCGGACCAGCACGTAACGCGTCGCCTCATTCGTGTGCTTCCCCTTGGGTTGGTTTAGCCCTAGGTCCGTTTCGATCACCCTCTCGGCGGTATACGCAATCCACGGCGACTCCTCCGCGTCCGACTCCTTGACCGTCGCCAAGTCGTCGCCCGTGAAGTCTTTCGCGCCCCTCGCGTCGGTCATCAGTTGCGGCCACAGCACGACAAGGACGACGGTCGCGATTATCGCGAAGAGCCACCCGCACACGATGTAGATCAGTGCCTTCCGCTTCAGTTTCTTGTCGCGCTCGGCGCGGTGGGCGAGCGTCCGGCGTTCCTGTTCGGCTTCGTCGATCGGGTCTTCGAGCGAGAGCGGGTTCGGCGGTTGATCAGCGGGGCCGTGGGGCGTGAGTACCGGGTGGCGGCAGAATGGGCACGTGACCGGTTGGCCCGCCATCGTGGGTGGAACCTGCATCGTGTTGCGGCACGTTGGGCACGAGAAGACGATCATGGGATGTGCGCCGCGTGGTTCATCGAGGAGTTCCAGGATTGAGACCACTGGAACCGAGACGCGTGCGTCAGGCGCCGATCACGCCACCGTTGCGGTTGCGGAAGAACTTTTGCAGGTCGCGCCCGGTGTGGACGAACACGTAGGTCACGCCGCGATGGGCGTCTTGCCCGACGAAGACCTGGGCGCGGGTGTGCGACGTCTGCGCTTCCTGGAGGTTCTTCAGGTCATACCGGCCGTCGTGTGGGAACAGATACACCTTCGCGAACCCGCCATCATCCGGGCTGCGGAACACGATCACCGGCACTTCCATGCCGTGAACCTTCTCATACCCGCGGAACACGAGAAGGTCGTAATCGAACGGCAGCGGCAACCGGTCCGGCAGCTTCTGCGACACGAGCCACTTCTGCGTCGATTCCTCTGGCTTCTCCAACTGTTCGTCGAGCGCAACGACGAACCTGTAGGGGTCCGGCTTGGGTCTCGTGTGCGAGAACACGCCATACCCGAGGCCCACGAACAGGAGCGAGGCGGCGAGCGCGGCCACGGCCAGATACGTCTTCCGACGGAGGGCCGTGCCATGCTTCTCAGCGCCGTGTGCCTTGAGCCGGGCCCGCAGTCCCGCGGGAACAGGCACCGCGACCATCGCGCTCGCGAGCGCCCGGTCAAAGGAGGAGACAGCGTGCGCGTCGGCGGCACACGCCGGGCACGCGGACAGGTGTTCGTCGAGCGGAGCGGTCACGTCCGGGCCGAGTTCGTAGGCCGCGTGGCGTCGCATCCTTAGGTAAAATTGGGCGTCACGACATTCCATCGGTCACCTTCTTCGGAGCGGCTGGAATCCGGTCACGGTCCGCTTCGTCGGTCGGTCCAAGGCGGGTTCGGAGGTACGCTTTCGCCCGTGCCAGGCGCGACATCACGGTCCCAATCGGCAGATCCATCTGCTCGGCGATGTCGCGGTAACTGAACTCTTCAAAATAGAACAGGATGATGGGCGTGCGAAACGTCTCATCCAGTTCGTCCAGCGCCTGCTGGAGTTTTGCCGGGTCGATCTCCGGCGTGTGGTCGTCGCTGGGCTTCCCCGGTAGGTCGCCAATCGCGTCCAGCGGCACCACCCGGTGGCGCTTCTGGTCGCGAACCTTATGTAAATACAGGTTCCGCAGAATTCGGAACAGCCAGGCTTTGGCGCGGTCCGGTTCACGGAGCTGTGGCAACCGGGCGAGGGCCTTCCCGAAGGTCTCCTGGGTCAGGTCTTCGGCGTCTGCCGAAGACCCGCTCAGTCGGTAGGCGTACCGGTAGAGGGCCTCGTAATGGGCGTCGATCAACCGGGGCAGGTCACCAGACGCCATACCAGACCCTCATCCTTCACGAACCCGAATTGCGGGGTTTATTCCCTCGCGGAGCGAAGAAGTTCCAAGTTCCAGAGTTCCAAGTTCCAAGTTGAAGGCAAGCGAAACCACCGGTTCTTGCCTTCAACTTGGAACTTGGAACTCTGGAACTTGGAACCTCTGCCACGATAGGGAGGAAAATTTCGCGAGTCGGGGATTTTTCGGGAATATCCCCTTCCTGTTCGTATCTATGTGGTCGTGGGTGAAACGAAGTGACCGCATCGGTCGGATTTACAAACGTCGGAACTCGTGATTCTGGAATGAGTTGCGATCCGCGTCTGCCGAACGAGTGGGTTGCTTGCCGGCGAAACCCCAACAAAACAGAAGGCCGCGACCCGGATAGGCCGGAGCACGTGAGGAACCTCTCTGTTGTTTCAACCTGTGCCCGTGTTTCCCTTGAGGAGTTTCCGATGAAGAAGATCGTTGCGATGACGGTTGTTGCCCTGTTCCTCGCCAGCGTCGTCGGCTGCGGCAGCAGCCCGACCAGCGCCCCGCCGAAGCCCGCCACGCCTTCGCCCGCGACCACGAAGTAATTCGGCGCCCGCTTCGGCGGGAACCACGTTTCCGTGGGGGGTCGGCCGGTTTCCGGTCGGCCCCTTGTCTTTTCGTGTAATGTCCCCAATGAGGCCGAACTTGCGATTTCCACTTCAAAAGCGGAGTCACACCGTGCGCCGCACCTTCATCTTCGGATTGCTTCTTGCGTTGAGCCTGACCGCGCTCGGCTGCGGCGGCGCCAGCGAACGCGGGAAGAATAGCGACTTCGATCGGCCCACCACTCAGAAGAAGTGACGCGATTTGTAGGACAGGCATCCTGCCTGTCTCGACGCTACAACAGCACTTCCTTCACCACTTTGCCCTTCACGTCGGTGAGTCGTTCGTCCTTCCCGTTGTGGAAGAACGTCAACTTTGTGTGGTCGAAGCCGAGCAGGTGCAGGATGGTCGCGTGAAAGTCGTGGACGTGAACGCGACCGTCGATGCCGTGTAGCCCGAACTCGTCTGTCGTGCCGTGGACGTGACCCGCTTTCACGCCGCCACCGGCCATCACCATTGAGAAACCGTAGGGGTTGTGGTCGCGTCCGCTCGCTCCCTCGCTCATCGGCGTGCGGCCGAACTCGCCGCCCCAGATCACCAGCGTGTCCTCTAGCATGCCACGTTGCTTCAGGTCACGGAGGAGCGCCGCGGTGGGTTGGTCGGAGCGCAGACACATCTTCGTGTGGTTGCCTTCGATGTCCGCGTGCGCGTCCCACTGGCTTCCGGCCCCGCAGTACACCTGCACGAACCGCACGCCACGTTCGACGAGCCGCCGCGCGAGCAGACACCGGTGGCCGAACTCAGCGGTCTCCTTGCGGTATAGCCCGTACATCTCCTTCGTTTTCTCGCTCTCCTTCGTCAGGTCCACGGCTTCCGGTGCGCTCGCCTGCATCCGGAACGCGAGTTCGTACGCCGCCTGGCGTGCGGCGAGTTCCGTCTCGCCGGGGCGCTCTCGCTGATGGATCGCGTTCAACTCGCTGATGAGGCCGAGCTTGTCCTTCTGTCGCGTGCCGCCCACGTCTGCGGGCGGGACGAGGTTTAAAATTGGGCTTGGCCCACTGCGGAAGAACGTGCCCTGGTAGGTCGCGGGCATGTAGCCGGTGCCCCAGTTGCGCGCGCCGCCGAACGGTTCGCCGCCGCCTTCAGCAAACACCACGAATCCCGGCAGGTTCTTGTTCTCGCTGCCGAGGCCGTACATCGCCCAGGCACCTAGACTGGGCCGACCCGCGAGGATGCTGCCGGTGTTCATCTGGCACACGCTACCGACATGGTTCAGCCCGTCGGCCCAGCACGCGCGCAACAGGGTGAGGTCGTCGGCGCACTTCGCGGTGTGCGGCATCCAGTCGCTGAAGTCGAGACCGCTCTTGCCGTGTTTCGCGAACTTCCGCGTGCTGGCGAGGAGGTTGTTCCCGCCGGTGCCCATTGGTGTGAGTACTTTGCCGAAGCTCGCGGGGAGTGGTTTCCCGTGTTGTTTGGTGAGTTCCGGTTTCGGGTCGAAGAGGTCGACGTGCGACGGCCCGCCTTCCATGAACAGGAAGATCACGGACTTCGCGCTTGCCGCAAAGTGCGGTTTCTTGGGCGCGAGCGGATCCGCGACTCGCGGCGATTCCGACGCTTGGGCTTCCGCCGCAAGTGCGGACAGCGCGAGCGCGCCGAACCCGCCGCCAGCGGATTGGAGGAACTCGCGTCGCGACGCGAATAAGGGAACGTGCGGGAAACGGAGCCTCATCGCGGCGCCTCGTTGCGACCGTGTTCGCGTGTTGGGCCCGACAGGATGCGGACGATGTTCCCGCTTCCAGCGCCGAGTACCGCGCAGAACATTGACGCCATTAGCGCGGCGTCGTGGTGTCCCTTATTTATACCCGCGAGTGTCCCCCCGAGAACAGCGCCAACCACCGCGAAGGCGGAAACGCACCACCCGCGTCGCCGCCAACGCGGGTCGAAGCCGGTCGCCGCGAGCTGGGTAACGACCAGCACCAGGAGGATCACGCTCACGATGACGACGACTGCGGCGTTGCTCACGCGGTTCCTCTGTCTCGATGAAATCCTGGGTGTTTGCGCATTCCGTCACGGTCGCCAGATCGGCCGGGTAGCGGTACACCACGATCAATTACTGCACTGCGCGCAGTGCGGCTCAGCGCATCGCGCGGATGCGGGATTTGATTTCCTCCACCGCGTCCTTGATTCGCTGGTTCCCCTCTTCGGTGGGGATGCCGTCGGTGGAGCAGGGGATGTCTTTCGGTGTGCTCGTGAACTCGGCGCGCCGGTAGTTGACCGTGATCTTGAAATCGCCGATATGCGCCTCGCCCGTTGTCGCCTGCTTCGCGCCGAGCGACTGAACCTTCACGTCGCCCTTCTCGATGTCGATCCCGGTTCCGTCCTCGACCCATTCGACGATGCGGGTGATGATCTCGTCCACCCACTTCTCCGGGATCTTGATCAGCACCACCGGTTGCGGCGTCGCCCCGCACCCGCTCGCACCGACGAGGCACGACATGGCTAACAGAGTCACGGCGGCTCGGCAGATGCGACGCATGGCGGACCTACGGGTGTGGATGGATTGATGCTACCCGTTCGGTTCGCGAGTCTCAACGGAAACCGAGACCGGTTCGTACTGGGAAGAGATGGCCGCGGGTCGTATCATCTTATTCGTCACCACATATCGGAGAATCACCATGATTTGCGGCATGGAGATCGGGCTGGCCATTTTCGGCATCCTGGCGCTCGTGCGAGGGAAAATGACCCTCTCGAAGAACAAGATCGTCATCGGTGCGCCGGCGAGGTTGCTCGGTCTGGTCGCGCTGGCGCCGCTGCCTCTGGCGTTCGGGGCCGGTGTCCTGTTTGCGATCACACAGGGTGCCGAAGCAAACGCCGAGAGGTTTGCCGAGGACAACCGCTGGACACTGACGCTGATCGAGGCCGGGATTGTCATCGGGACGGCGATCGTGGTGTTCCTGATCGGCGCGATGGTCGCGGTCAGCCCGGCGGAAGCCGAACGTCGCGAGCGAGGTGTCCGCGATGACGATTACGGCGATCGCGACGACCGCGGCGACGACCGTGACGACCGCCGTGATGAGCAGGACGAGCGCGACCGCAAGCCCTGGAAATAGGGATCTTCACGGCCTTCTTTCTTGCCCGCGTCGGGCTGCTAAGTGTTGGTAGAAGAGGGGTTCCGCACTCGCGCCGGGCGCGAGTGTTGGGACTTCCCTCACGTCTGTGTGAACCCTCTGCGTGTGCAGTCTCACCACGGTTTGCGCGCAACGAACGCTGACCTGAATTCGACGAGCCGGAAGCGTTAGCGACGGGCAACGCTGTCCGTCGCTCACGCCTCCGGCTCGTTTCGGTAACGCCCTGGAAAGGCAATTCATACAACACCACGGTTGTACTCCAACCGGGACACCACTACGCAACCGTGGCTAATTCCATCACCATCGACTCGTCCGGCCCGCTGCCCGTGGAGCGGCCGGCATCTGGCGCCGAACTGTGTTCGCTCGTGTCGCAAACGCGTGCGAGGAAGCACGGTCTGTACCCCGTCGGCGGGCGCACGACCCTGGACATCGGTTTTCCGCCGTCGAAGCCGGGCGTCGCGTGCGACACCACCGCGCTAGCGGGCATTATCGACTACCCCGCGCGCGACATGACTATCACCGTGCGCGCCGGCACGCCGGTCGCCGCGATCCAGGCGGAACTTGCGAAGGAAGGGCAGTGGCTTCCCGTCGATGTGGCTTCACCGGAGAAGGCCACGCTGGGCGGCGCGGTCGCGGTGAACGCGAGCGGCCCACGACGCCTCGGATACGGCACGCTCCGCGACTACGTCATCGGCATCAGTTTCGTGACCGACGATGGTGTCGAAGTTAAGGCCGGCGGGCGCGTGGTGAAGAACGTCGCTGGTTACGACTTGATGAAGCTCCAAATCGGCGCGTTGGGCACGCTTGGCGTGGTGACGCAGTTGACACTGAAAGTGAAGCCGAAGCCGGAAGCCGCAGCATCCGTGGTGTTCGGCTGCGACTCCGCTTCGCTCAGCGCGGTGTTGGATCTCGTTGCATCTTCCAAGGCGCGCCCGGTCGCGGTGGAGTTATTGAATCAACCTGCCTGGCGAGCGGGGGGCGTAAGCCCCCTGATGGTTGGTGAATGGGGCATCCTCATCGGCTTCGAAGAGAAGTCCGCGGCGGTGCGCTGGCAGGTCGCCACCCTTCTTGACGAACTGAAGTCCGCGCCGGTGCGCGATGCGATGGAGTTACCCGACACCGGGTTCTGCTCCGCGCTGACCGCGTTACAACTGCGGCCCGAATCGCGGTTCATCGGGAAGGTGTCCGTGCTGCCGAGCAAGCTCGCGGACGCGGTGCTGAAGTTGCCGCCGGGCGCGCTCGTTCACGCCCACGCACTGAGTGGCGTGGTCTGGCTGCATAGCGTCGAAGGACTGCCCGAAGGCGCGACCGTTCGACGTGGCGCAGGCGCGTCGAAGCCACCGGCCGCGTGGGAACTGATGCGACACGTCAAGAAGACGCTCGACCCGGATAACGTGTTCAACCCCGGGCGCTTGTTTGGGGACGTGTGACACAAGGTAACTTTTGGGTCGCGGTTTTCAGCCCTCGGAGAGGGCGTTGGAGTGTAGCCAGGGGTGGAGCGAAGCGCAACCCCTGGCTACACTCCAACGCCCTCTCCGAGGGCTGAAAACCAAAGACCACCAACCACCGACCACACCATATGTCTGCTACCGCCACGCCGATGAAAACCGCGCTACCCGTTGTTCCCGCAGTGGGTGTGTGCCCGACCTCGCACGGGCCGAAGGTCGATTACGAACTCGTACTCGACTGCGTCCACTGCGGACTCTGCACCGCGAGCTGCCCGACCTACGTCGAAACGTCAAACGAGGCCGACTCGCCGCGCGGACGCATCTACCTGATGCGGAGCGTGATCGACGGCGCACTCGAACTCGACAACGACGTGAAGAAGCACCTCGACCTGTGTCTGAACTGCCGGGCGTGCGAAACCGCGTGCCCGTCGGGGGTGCAGTACGGCCGCATCCTCGAACCGTTCCGCGCGTTCATGACAGAACAGGAACCCGGTCGCGCGGTGCAATCGCTCAACGCGCTCCAGAAGTTCCTGCTGTTCCACGTGTTTCCCTACAGGTGGCGGAACCGCGTTTCGCTCGCCCCGGCGCGCCTGATGCAATGGACCGGCCTCGACTGGTTGACCGAGAAAAGCGGCATCATGGGTTTGATGCCCGAATCGCTTCGCAGCATGAAGCAGATGCTGCCCAAGTTGAAGCCGCACTACGGGCAGTTACCGGAAGTGCTGGAACCCATTGGCAAGCCGCGAGCACGCGTCGCGCTCTTCCTGGGCTGCGTGGCGGATTCGCTGTACCCCGAAACGAACTACGCGACCGCGAAGGTGCTTCAGGCGAATGGCTGCGAGGTGTGGATTCCTCGCTCACAGGGGTGTTGCGGCGCGCTGCACTACCACTCCGCGGAAGAAGCCCCGGCTCGCGACTTCGCCGCGGCCAACTGCGAGGCATTCGGCGCGACCGATGCGGAGCGTTTCGCATCACTCGACGCGATCATCACGAACGCGGCCGGTTGCGGGTATCAGCTCAAGGACTACGCCCACATGATGCACAACACTCCCGTGGCGGAAGCCGCGGCGCGGTTCCAGAGCAAGGTGCGGGACATCAGCGAGTTCCTGATGGAACTCGGCCCGATCGCGCCCAAACACCCGCTGAACATCAAGGCGACGTACCACGACGCCTGCCACCTACGGCACGCTCAGCAGATCTTCAAGCAACCGCGGCAACTGCTCGAAATGATCCCCGGATTAGAACTGATCCCGCTTCCCGAGAGCGAAATCTGTTGTGGCGCGGCCGGTAGCTACAACCTGACGCAACCGGAAATGGCCGACCGCTTGGGCAAGCGCAAGACGACGAACATCGCCGCGACCGGTGCGAAGGCGCTGTTCACGGGCAACGTCGGCTGCCTGATGCAGATCACGCGGCACCTGAAGGCGCTCGACCCGGACGTGTGGTGCGCGCACCCCGTCGATGCGCTGTGGGCGAGCTACAGCGGTGAGATGCCGAAGGAACTGGAGTGCTGACAGCAGAAGCCGCCGCACAGAATGTGGAATCCACTGCTCACACCTACCCTCGGAGCCTCCCATGAAACTTCGCGGCATCATTCCGCCCGTTGTCACGCCGATGACCGCCGACCAGGACGTTGACCTCCCCGGTCTGCGCAAGCACATCGACCTCATGCTCGCCAAAGGCGTACATGGGATCTTCGTTCTCGGGACAACCGGCGAGTTCTACGCGCTCGACGATTACGAGAAGCAGAGCATCGTTGCGGACGCGATCAAGCACGTCGGGAAGCGGTCGCCGGTGTACGCCGGCACCGGGGCCGAGACCACACGCGAAGTCATTCGCGTCACCAAGATGGCCGAGAAGGAAGGCGCCGCGGGCGTTAGCGTCATCACGCCGTACTTCATCAAGCCCAACCAGGCCGAACTGTTCGATCACTTCCGACGCGTCGCGGAGAGTACGTCGCTACCAGTCGTGCTGTACAACAACCCGGCCACGTGCGGCGGTGTCAGCATCGACCCGGAGACGGCCGCGAAGCTCGCCGAAATCCCGAACATCATCGGCATCAAGGACTCGTCCGGCGACCTCCAGAACACGATCGAGATCATTCGCCAAACGCCGCCTAACAAGTTCAGCGTCCTGAATGGAAGAGACACGCTCATACTCGCGGCGCTGCAAGCGGGCGCACACGGGGCCATCCCCGCGTCGTGCAACATCGCCCCGGACTTGTGCGTCGGCATCTACGAATCGTTCGTGAAGGGTGACATCGAAGCCGCGAAGACGTTTCAGTCGCGGTTGCACGGGGTCCGCATGGCGATGAGCCTCGGCACCGGGAACAGCGCGGTGAAGGAGGCGATGGCACTCCTGGGCCGAAGTGCCGGACCGATGCGCGCACCGGTCATGCCGTTCGGCGACTCGCAGAAAGCGAAGCTGAAGGCAATTCTGGAGAAGGCCGGGCTGATGTAGGACTGGCCTTCCGGCCCACATCAAACGACTTACGGTAACGAGATCCCCTTCAACTCGAACGGCACCTTCACCTCGACAAGTGGTGAGGGCGTCTCGTAGACGAGGGACCAACCCTTCGCGGTTGGGTTGCCGAAGCCATTCTTCGCGTCCTCCTTGAAGCGGTGAATCACCACGAGTGGCGTCGAGCGGTCCGGCGTCGGAACCTCGTAGTCGTCAATCACTACCGCCTTGCCTTCGGGAGAAAGCAGCACGAGCCGGTTGTCGCGGAGCCACCACTCGCCCTGGAAACTCTCGAACACCGGTTGCCCCTTGGGGTAACTCACCTCGACCACAACCTCCCACGTGTCGTCCTTCTTCTGCACACGCTTCAACGAGGCGGACACGTTGTCCTCTTTCTTCGCCTCCGGGAGTTTGCCGCCGGGCGCCTCGAACGCGAAACTGAGCATCCTGTCGGCCGCCGTAACCGTGAACTCGCCCGCGAACGCGGTGATCTGCTCGCTCTTGCGCGTCAACCCGTTCACCTTCACCTTCATCTCGCTGGTCGCGTTGGTTGGGAGTACCTGCGCCGAACCGGCTCCGGGAGATAGTCTGGAACCGGTCACGTCGGTCACCTTCGTGACTTTCGGGGCCGAGTCGATGCGGTATACGCGAACCCGCGGCTCCCAGTGAACGAGTAACGTCACTTCGTGGAAGGTCACGCCTTGATCGAGTAGAGTACGGCCCACTACCTGTTGCGCGACGACGCGAAACGCGCCGCTCGTCGCGGCGACTTCGAGCGACTCACCTTTTGGGACGAGTTCGACTTTCCGCCCACCCTCGCTGATCGCGATTCGCGTGCGGGTGGCGTCGGCGCTCAGTTGCAGCGCCTCCCAGAACGGCGCCTTGTCGAACCGTACTTCACACTTCGTTTTCATTGCTGCGGGCGCGACCACGACTGACGCTCCCGTTGTTTTCGGGAGCGCAGCGACGACCTCGCCGAGCACTTTCCCGGATCTGTCCCAGGTAAACTCGGTCGGGCTGAGGGGGCGCTTCGGTGGGTCCGCGGCCGGGAGTGCGGCGAATGTGCCGAGTATAATGGCTGTAACGGCGAGAAATCGCATCGCGGACCTCAGGGCAGCATGGGCGTTCCCGTCATATAGACGACGCGAGAGCGCCTACCTATCCTAACTCCGCACAACGAGCCGAGCTACTCGCGGTTTCCCGCCTCGCTTTCCGCTCGATTCACGAGGATTTTGCCGATGCTCGTCACTCCTGACGTGTTGGCCAGTAGTAGTAGCGCCCGGCTCCCTGACGACCTTGACCCGCAAGAAACCGCTGAGTGGCTCGAAGCGATGGAGTCCGTGCTCACACACGGCGGCCCGGAGCGGGCTAAATACCTCCTCGAAACGCTTATCGCCGCGACCGACCGAGCCGGCGCGAAGATGCATGGTGGGATCACCACTCCTTACGTAAACACGATTCCTGCCGAAGAGCAGCCCGTGTTCCCCGGCGACCGCGCCCTCGAGCGGAAGATCAAAAGCATCATCCGATGGAACGCGATGGCGATGGTGATGAAGGCGAACAAGAACACGAACGTCGGCGGCCACATCGCCACCTTCGCAAGTGCTGCCACCCTATACGAAGTTGGCTTCAACCACTTCTTCCACGGCCGCTCGGCCGACCACCCCGGCGACGTGATTTTCTTCCAGGGACACGCCAGCCCCGGCATGTACGCCCGCGCGTTCGTTGAGGGTCGCCTGGACGAGATCAAGCTCACGAACTTCCGCCAGGAACTGAAGCCCGGTGGCGGCGTTTCGAGCTACCCGCACCCGTGGCTGATGCCGGACTTTTGGCAGTACCCCAC
>SXGS01639049.1_pt1 | contig 58844 bp, 52 predicted proteins | sample 3174681 | NCBI WGS metagenome assembly SXGS01 (sample SAMN11356861, study PRJNA531348) | freshwater metagenome | isolation source: freshwater sample F1-80 | place: China: Fuxian Lake, Yuxi | collected 2017-12-25
ACGATGCTGTTCGTCTCGCACGACCGTACGTTTCTGCGCGGGCTGGGATCGCGGGTGCTCGAACTCGGCGGCGATAGCGGCGCGGATCGCGAACCGCTGGTCTACCCGGGTTCCTATGTCGAGTACGTGGAGAAGACGGGGCACGAGGCTCCGGGCACGCACACGTAGAGCCGGCGCCGGCCCAAATCACTGGGTTATCGAATCCCCGGCAGCCCGCAAGAGAAAAGCGCGATGCCGCTGAAGGCGAAACCTCCGGAGCGATACAGCGACTCCGGCCCTGGGTCGATCAGCCCCTCGCACTCCGCTTGCGACGCCGCCCCGGCGAGTGAGAGCGCATCCGATACCGGTTTGATCCGGTCCTTCTGAGGCGCGGCGAGAACATCCCGAATCTTCGCGCCCGTGCGGGCTTGCTCGGCGCGAATCTCGCGCCGGATGGTCTCGATTTCGGCATACCGCAAGCCCAGGTCCGCCGCGCCGGGCATCTGACTTCCGGTGATCTCGTCGATCTCGGCCTGCACCTGCTGGGACCGAAGCAGGCGCGATTCCTGCCAGCGTCCGAAGTCCACCACGGCCGCGGCCATGGACCCGGCCTGGCGATCCGTCAGGTCGAGGTACAGAGAGATGGCGAGCGGCGGTCCTGGCGAGTAGCAGTATTGTGGAACGAACGAGAGCGCGAATCTCGATGACGGAACGAAGGAGCCCACCAGCAAACCGGCGAAGCCGCCCGCCGTGATTGCTCCCGCTAGAAGCTCGCCGGCGGTATCGTCGAGCAACCCGGTGCAGACGGCCTCTTGCGCCAGCGCGCGCAGACGGCGCGACTGCTCGAGGACGCGCAACTTGGCTTGCTGCGCGGCAGTCATCAACCGGCGATTGGCTTCCGCGCGCGTCTGTCCGGCGGCCGCGATCTCGCGGCGGATCGTCTCTATCTCGACGAAGCGCGCTCCCAGGGCCAGCGGATCGAGAGGATCCCGCGACATTTCGGCGGTGAGTTCGCCTTGCACCTGCGCGGAGCGCTGGAACCGCTGCGTCGCGAACGCCGAATATTCGGAGCCGTTCCGCGCGATCGTGGCGCCCTGTTCCGGCGTCAACTCCAGATATCGGGCAAGAGGCGAAACCGGCGGACCGGACTGTGCCATTCCGGCGGCGGCAACAATCAACGCGACGAATGGCCTCATGCCGCTATTGTACGGTGCGCGACCGGGGCTTCTCCCGCTCGATCCGCACCGTGACCGCTTCCAACACGCCGTCGGCGGCGCGACGGCCATCCACCGTCAGCCGTACGCCGGGAAGCACGTCCGCCGCCTTCGCGGCCTTGTCCCCGTCGAAGTACTTCGTCTTGCGGGAGAGCTGAAAGACCATCGTGTTTTCATTGTCGACTTCCAATTCGAGCTTTCCCTTGCGTATCGCGCCGGCCGGTCCCTTGAACGTGGCCGCCATGCTCGCTTCCACCTCGCGCCGCTCGAACTGCGCCTCCGCCACCGCCGCGAGCGCGATCGCCAGGACGGCCACCATGCCGGTTCTTCCCATGTCTCATTAGAACCCGAATGCCGGCCGCCTGGCGCCGCTGGGGCGCCTCACCCTAATCGTGGCGCGACTTCACCCAGTTCGCGCGCCGCCGCCACGCCAAGCTCTGGAATCTCAGCCGGACCCGCATTGGCCCGCCGCGTGCTTGCGTACCGCGGCAATGGTCCGTGCGAAGACTGTCGCCGGCGCGGCGGGCGCCGTCTTTCTGGTATTGCAACTGGTCCCCGTCTATCCTCGTGAGAATCCGCCGGCGCGCCCGGAGGCCACGATCGAGAGCCACCTGGAAGTTTCACCGCCCGTCAAGACGATTCTCGACCGCTCGTGCCGCGACTGCCACTCCGACGAGACCAGGTGGCCCTGGTATTCGGGCGTGGCGCCGGTTTCCTGGTTGATCGTGCGCGACGTGGAAAAGGCGCGCTCGATCATGAACTTCTCCCGCTGGTCCGACGGCGCGGGCAAGAAACTGGAGCTCGCGGTGGGCATGCTGGCCGCTTCCTGCTCCGACGTCACGGTGGGCCGTATGCCCAAACCCGACTACGCCTTCCTGCACAGCGAAGCCAAGCTGAACAAGGCCGACATCGCCGCGTTCTGCGCGTGGTCGAAGAGCGAAGGCAAGCGTTTGCTGATCGCCAGGAGGAAGAAAGCCGCTAACTGATCCACCTGGAATCCGGCGCTGCCTGTGCTACGCTCGACTGCATGAGAAAAGCCCTCTTTCTGGCGGCCCTTTGCGTGTCGATGGCCGCCGTTTCGATAGCGCAACTGGCTTCCAAGAAGTCGATGACTCTCGCCGCCGCCAAGCAGATCGCGGCCGCGGCCGAGAAGGAAGCCGCCGCGAACAAGTGGACCGTGGTGATCGCGATTCTGGACGACGGAGGTAACCTCGTCTACCTGCAGCGCATGGACGGAACCCAGATCGGAAGCATCGATGTCGCCGTCGAAAAGGGGAGAAGCTCGGTCAAGTTCAAACGTCCCACCAAGGCCTTCGAGGACGCGTTGAAAGGCGGCCGCCAGGCCATTCTGCGGCTTCCCGGCGCTCTGCCCGTGGAGGGCGGCATTCCGCTCATGAAGGACGGCGTGGTGGTGGGCGCCATCGGCGTCAGCGGCGTCCAATCGTTCGAGGACGCCCAGATCGCCGCGGCCGGCGTGAAGGTGTTCGACTCGATGAACTGACGCAAGGACCGGCGCAGCCGGCAGTACGATCGCCGCGGCCCGGAACTATAATGGTCACCGAACGCCTCCACACGATCATGCGGTTTTTGTCGCGCGCGCTCGCCTTCTCCTCGCCCTTCCTACTGGCCGCCCAGCCCGCCGGACTGGAGCGCTTCGAAACCAGCGTGCGCCCGGTGCTGGCGCGGATCTGCCAAGGATGCCATGGCGCCAAGACCGAACATGCGGGTCTGCGCCTGGACTCCCGCGCGGCGATCCTGCGCGGCGGCGCCCATGGACCCGCGATCGTCCCCGGCGATCCCGCCGCCAGCCTGCTCGTCAAGGCGATCCGGCACGAAGGTCCCAAGATGCCGCCGGGAGCCAAACTGAAGCCGGAAGAGATCGACGCGATCGAGACCTGGATCGGCGAGGGTGCGCCGTGGCCCGCCGAGTCCGCCGCGCCGCAATCGAAGAGCGTCGTCGAGCGAGCCAGGGACGCCTGGGCGTTCCAGCCTGTCGCCAATCCCACGCCACCCGTGGTCGCGAATCGCGCCTGGGTGCGAACGCCCGTGGACGCGTTCATCCTGCGCCGGCTGGAGCAAGCCAAGCTCGCGCCCGCCGAGCCGGCGGATCGCCGCACGCTGCTGCGCCGCCTTACGTTCGATCTCACCGGGCTTCCGCCCAAGCCCGAAGAACTCGAGAGCTTCGCCAACGATACCCGCCCCGAGGCCTATTCCGATGCCGTCGAGCGGCTGCTTCGGTCCCAGCGCTTCGGCGAACACTGGGCGCGCCACTGGATGGATCTGGTGCGCTACTCCGAGTCGCACGGAAGCCAGGGCGACTTCGATTTGCCGCTCGCCTGGCGCTACCGCGACTACCTGATCCGCGCTCTGAACTCCGACGTTCCCTACGACCAGTTGATTCGCGAACATCTGGCCGGCGACTTGCTACCGCGGCCTCGCATCGACGCGAAAGGGAGCGTCAACGAATCGATCCTCGGAACCGCGCACCTGCGCATGGTCGAGTACGGGTATGTTCCCGTTGACGCGCTCGACGACCAGGTCAAGGTGGTGGACAACCAGATCGATGTGCTGTCGAAAGCGTTCCAGGGTCTCACCGTTTCGTGCGCGCGCTGCCACGACCACAAGTTCGATCCCATCACGCAGAAGGACTTCTACGCTCTCTACGGGATTCTGGCGAGCACGCGTCCGGGACAGGTCACCATCGATGCGCGCGACCGGATCGATATCCACCGCGCCGAGCTTGGCGAGTTGCGGGGCAAGATCCGCGCCGAACTCGCGCGGGCGTGGCTCGACGCGAAGCCGGACCTGTCGCGCGAGTTGCCGCCGCGGCAAGGGGCGGCCCCGAAGAAGGGAGAGGAACCCAGCTACGGCCCTCTCCAACTTTGGCGCGACCTGAAGGACCTGAGCGTCCACACTTTCCGCGAAGCGTGGCCGCGCGCGGCCGGCATGCCGCGCAAGGCTGCCGGACACGGGGAAATCCGCCGCGTATGGGATCTCCGGGGGAAAGACTACGCGGCTTGGTTTCGCCACGGCAACGGCCTACCGGACGGCCCCTCCGCCGCCGGAGAATTCTTCGTGCACCCCGAGGGCCCCCGCCTGATCAACGGCATCTATCCGGCGGGCGTCTACTCGCATCTGATCTCGCGGAAGCACAGCGCCGTTCTGCAGTCGCCGCGTTTCGTGGTCGAGTCGGATTCGATCTCGATTTGCGTGCTGGGGGGGAACGTGGCTTGGGCCCGGCTGGTGGTGGAGAACTACGCGCTCGGAGCCGGCGGCATCTATCCCGCCGCGAACCTGACCAACGACACGATGCACTGGATTCGGTTCGACACCGCGTACCGGAAGGGCTCGCACGCCTACATCGAACTCGCCACCTTCGACGACCGGCCGCGCGCGTTCGGAGGCTCGCCCGCCGAACTGGAACAGAAGCCCACCGACGGCCGGTCTCACTTCGGCATCGCCGAAGTCGTCTTCCACGACGGCGCTAAACCGCCGGTTGAGAACTCCCCGCCGGCGGCGCTGCTTTTCGACGGACCCGCGCCGGATTCGCCCGCGCAACTCGCCGCCCGCTACATGGCGGTGCTGCGCGAATGCATCGCCGCGTGGAGGGATGGCCGCCTGACGGGGGCGCAGGCGGAGTACCTCGATTTCTTCGTGCGCAACGGCTGGCTCCCGAACACCTTGAAGGACGTGCCTTCGGTTGCGCCGCTGATCGAGCGTTATCGCCGGCTGGAGGCGGAGATCCCCGTTCCCCTCCGCTCGCCCGGAGCGATGACCGGCACCGCGTTCGATCAACCGCTCTTCGTTCGCGGCAACCACAACAGCCCAGGTCCCGCCGTGCCGCGAAGGTACCTCGAGGCGCTGGGCGGCCAACGGTGCGACGCTCCGTCGAGCGGACGGCTGGAACTCGCTCATGCGATCGCGAACCCGAAGAACCCGCTCACCGCGCGCGTGATGGTCAATCGCGTTTGGGGACGCTTGTTTGGCGCCGGCCTGGTCGCCACGGTCGACAATTTCGGCAAGAACGGGGAGCGTCCCTCGCACCCGGAACTGCTCGACTATCTGGCCACGCGGTTCGTGGAGCAGGGCTGGTCGATCAAGTCGGCGATCCGGCTGATGGTCACTTCGAACGTCTACCAATTGAGTTCGCGCGGCCCAGCGGAAACCGCCGTTCTCCTGCAACATGCGCGGACGCGGCGTCTTCCCGCCGAATCCCTGCGCGACTCCATCCTCGCCACATCCGGCGACCTCGACCTCTCCATGTATGGCCCCGGCATCGACGTCTATTACTCCGGCAAGACCGAGGGCGGCGGCAAAGTGGGACCGCTCGATGGCGCGCGCCGCCGCGGCGTCTACCAGCGGATCAAACGCAACGCGCAGAATCCGTTTTTGGAGGCGTTCGATTCGCCCAAGCCCACCAGCACACGCGGACAACGCGACGCCACCAACGTTCCGGCGCAGTCGCTGACCTTGATGAACGACGCGTTCGTCGTCGATCAGGCTTCGAAATGGGCGGACCGCATCGCCGCCGATGGCTCGGTCTCGGTGAAGGACCGCGTCGAGCGGATGCTCTATCGCGCGCTGGGACGCCGCCCTTCGGCGGAAGAGATCGCCTCGGCGGCGGACTACGTGGCACAATGCGCGGCGCCAGGTTCGAACCCGATGTCCGACCGCGGCGCGTGGAAGGACCTGGCGCACTCGATTTTCAACTTCAAGGAGTTCCTGTACCTGCGATGAGACGCGCACTCTCCCGCCGCGATCTGCTCCGCCGCGCCTCCACGGGCTTCGGCATGACGGCGTTCGCCGGGCTCGCCGCGGCGGACGCGGGACCCCGCGCGCCGCACTTTGCACCCAAAGTCAAAAGCGTCATCTTCTGTTTCATGTCTGGCGGCGTGTCCCACATCGATTCGTTCGATCCCAAGCCGCGTCTGGCCCGCGACGCCGGCAAACCGATGCCGGTGCCGGTGAAGCCGACCATGTTCAACAACAACAAGGGCATCATGCCGAGCCCATGGAAGTTCGCCAACCGCGGCCAGTCCGGCATCCCGGTGAGCGAACTGTTCCCGCACGTGGCGCGGCGCGCCGACGATCTCTGCGTGATCCGCTCCATGACGAGCACTGGCAACGAACACGCCCAAGCCAATTTCCTCATTCACACCGGCCAGCCATTCCTCGGCTTCCCCAACGCGGGCGCCTGGATCGCCTACGGACTCGGCAGCGAGAACCGGAATCTGCCCGGCTTCGTGGTGCTCGCCAGCGGCGGGATTCCGCTGGGCGGCATCGGCATGTTCGGAAGCGGCTTTCTACCGTCCGACTATCAGGCCTCCGTCTTTTATCCCGAACGCGACGAGCCGCTCCACGACATCAAACCCAAGGAAGACGATGCCGCCCAGCGCCGCCGCCTGGCCTTCGTGGCGTCGATGGATCGCGCTCACCTCCATCGCGCGGGAGCCGATCCCAACGTGGAAGCCGCCATACGCAACTACGAGACCGCGTACCGCATGCAAGGCGCGGTTCCGGAACTGATGGATCTGAGCGGCGAATCGGAGGCAACGAAGAGGCTCTACGGAATGGACTCGCCCAACGCGGCCACCGCCGCGTACGGCAAGGAGTGCCTGCTGGCCCGCCGCCTGGTGGAGCGCGGCGTCCGCTTCATCGAATTGACGTGCCTGATGCGCGAAGCCGACAAGGGCCAGATCGGCAATCCCTGGGATCAGCACAACGGGTTGAAGGGGGGCCACCAGGACATGGCGCTCCATGTGGATCAACCCATCGCCGGCCTGATCCAGGACCTGAAGTCGCGCGGTCTGTTCGACGAGACGCTGATCGTCTGGGCGGGCGAATTCGGCCGCACGCCGTTCGCCCAAGGCGACGATGGCCGCGATCACAATCCCTACGGATTCAGCATCTGGCTGGCGGGCGGCGGCGTGAAGCGCGGCTTCATCCACGGGCAGACCGACGACCTCGGCTATCACGCGATCGAGAATCCGATGACCGTCTACGACCTTTGGGCGACCGTACTGCACCTGCTCGGCGTCGATCACGAACGGTTGACCTACCGCTACAGCGGCCGCGATTTCCGGATCTCCGACGTTCACGGCCGCGTGGTGAAGGAACTGCTCGCCTGAAGCGCGGCGATCCCTCCGCGATATCCTGATTCTTGGGCTTCGTCTTCGGGCTCTTCCTCGCGCTGCTTGCCGCGGCGGCGCAAACCAACCGGTCCACCGGCGCGGTGGCCGGCTCCGCGGTGGACGCGAGCGGTGCGGTCGTGGCCGGCGCCAGGGTGACCGTTCGCAATCCGGATACGTCCGCCGCGCGATCCGTCTCCACGGGGCTCGATGGGCGATTCTCGGTGGCAGGGCTTTCGCCGGGAACCTACACCGTTCGTCTCGAGGCCGCCGGATTCGCCCCGGTGACGGTGAAGCCCTTTGTCCTCTCCGCTGGCCAAGTGGTCAGCCAGCGGTTCGAACTGCGTCCCGCCGCCGCGACGGACAGTATCGAGGTCAAGGAGGAGCCGGAGGCCATCGATACCACAGCGGTCAACGCGAGCGTGGCGCTCGGCTACGAACGGATCGAGGAAGCGCCCGCCCGCAGCCGGAACTACCTCAACTTCGTGCTCGCCGCGCCGGCGGTTGCGCCGTCGGCAGGCTCCAGTTCGCAGCGCACCATGACCGGCGTCCGCTCTCCGCTCGGCGACAGCGGCTTCACGTTCGGCGGCATGCGGCCTCGCAACAACGCGATTCAGATTGACGGGCTGGACAACCGGGACGAAACCACGGGCGGCAACCGGGTCGCGGTCGGTCTGGAAATGGTGCAGGAGTTTCGCGTCGCAGCCGCGGCCGGCGGGGCCGAAATGGGCGGAGCGGCGGGCGGGCTGCTCAACATGATCACGCGCTCCGGCGTCAACGTCTGGCACGGCGACCTGACGCTGTTCGGCCAGCACGAGCGGATGAACGCGCGCCAGCCCGGCACGGGCGCGGAACGTAAGGCGCGGTTCCGCCGGATTCAGCCCGGCGTTTCGGCGAACGGTCCGCTGCGCCGCGACCGGCTGTTCGTCTCCGGCGCCGTGGAGCACGAACGCGAGTCGGGCGAGGAATGGTCCAACATACCGGAACAGGCCGCGGCCGCCTACAAAGGCGCCCTTCTTGGTTTCTATCCCACCGGCGCGCGGGGAACCGAGGCTTCGCTCAAGCTCAATTGGCAGGCCGGCGGCAAGGATGCCGTTTCCGCCCGCCACGCCTATTCGCGGGGGCGCGTGCGCGGTGAAGTGCAAGGCCCCTCCAACTTCGCCGACCGCTCGGCGCAGGGAAGCAGTCTCACCACCGATCACTCGCTGGTGGGCGACTGGATCCGCGTGGCCTCGCCGCGCCTGGTGAACGACGTGCGGGTCCAGTTCGCGAAACGCGAGATGGAGCTGCGGCCGAACGGCGTGGGGCCGATGGTGGAGATCCCCGGAGCCGCCACGTTCGGGCAGTTCGCCGGCATGGATTCGGATCGCACCGAACGCCACTATCAAGTAGTGGAGAACCTGAGTTACGCCGCGCGCGGCCACCGCCTGAGCGCCGGCGCGGATCTGCACCTGGTCGCTCTCGATGCGTCGATGCGCAACCGGTTCGCCGGCGTCTTCGTGTTCCCAACGGTCGCCGCGCTCGCCGCCGGCCGGCCCGAGCTGTACGTGCAGGCGTTCGGAGATCCGCGCACCCACCCTCGCACACTGCCGATGGGAGTCTGGCTACAGGACCGCTGGGATATCCGCTCCGGCCTGATGCTCGAAACCGGTCTCCGCTTCGAACGCCAGAGGATGCCGCGCGGGATCTCGCCCTCCTCTGACAACGCCGCGCCGCGCCTCGGATTGGCGTGGCGGCCCTCGCCGCGCCGCCCACTGGTGGCGCGGGCGGCATTCGGGCTCTTTTACGACCGGTATCCACTCGCCTATCTCAACGACGCCATCCAGAAGGACGGGGTTCACGCCTTCGAACTGTTCGCCGCCGGGGATGCCGCCGCTCGCGCCTGGGATGCCGCGCGTGGAACCGGATCGGCGCCGGTTCCACGACTCCCGGCCTCCACCTACCGAACCTCCGCCCATTTCCCATCCACCCACGCGCGCAAGTTCACGGCCGGCTTCGAACACGGACTGGGCAACGACACCTCGATCGGCGTGGAAGCCAGCCACATACGCGGGTTCCATCTGCCGCGGACTCGCAATGCCGCCGGCGCTCTTCAGCCGCGCTACGAACTCGAGCAGACCGCCCGCTCGGCATACGCGGGCGCAACCGTCACGCTCAACCGGCGGATGAGCCGCGAACTGGCCTACCTGATCGCTTACAACTTCGGCCGCACGCGAGACGACGGCTCCGATTTCGACGAGCACCCGGCGGATCCGTTCGACATCCGCCGCGACTGGTCGCTATCGCGCCAGCACCAGCGCCATCGTCTGGCGGCCAGCGCGGTCTTCGAACTGCCGGTCGACGCGCTGGAAGACGTCTCGTTCGCGCCGGTGTTCTCGGCGGGATCGGGGCGGCCCGTCAACCCGCTCACCGTGGATGGCGCGGGACTGGCCGGCGCGTTCCCGATCGCGGCGCGCCCTCCCGGTTTCGCGCGTAATTCGTTCCCGGGACCGGCGTCGGTCAGCCTGGACCTACGGGCGATGAAGACGATCAAGGTGATGGAGGGCCGGGCAATCCTGCAGTTCGGCGTCGAGAGCTTCAATCTGCTCAATCACACCAATACGGAGCGCGTCAGCCAATATTACTCGGCGGGCGGGGCGAGACTGGCATCGTTCCGCCGGTCCCTGGAAAACCTGCCCGCGCGACAGGTCCAGTTGCTGGTGCAGTTCGAATACTGAGCTACTTTCGCGGACCCAGATACCACCGCTTGACCACATCCATCGCCGGCTTGCCCCAGGGCGTCATCGAGCGGTTCCCGGCGCCGCCGTATCCGTTGGAGCCCACCTTCCACCAGTAGACGCCGTGGAACCACGGCTTGCCGGCGAATCCCGCCAGGATCGCCTCATAGCAGCGAGCCTGTTCGTCGAGCGAGAGCGGCTTGTCGACCTCGTCTTCCCAGGGCGCCTTTCTCGCGCCGGCGACGCTCGGGAATCCGGCTTCGGTGAACAGCACCGGCTTGCCGAACCGGCGGTGCACCGCGTCGATCCGCGAGACCACCGCCGCCACCGAATAGTCGTCCGGCAGGGGATAGTAATTGTCGAGCCCGATGTAGTCGAGCGCGTCCCAGAAGGCGATGTTCTCGAACTCGTCGCCGTGGTTGGCCGAGTAGACCAGCGGCCCGGGGAAGATGCGCCGCACGCGCGCCACGATCTCGCGCCAGGGCTTGTCTTCCTTGGTGAAGGCCTGGTACTCGACGCCGATCGAAAATAGATCCGCGCGGACGCGGGCGGCCAGCCGGGCATTGTGCTCGATGAACGGCGCGTATTGTTCGAACCAGTCGCGGCGATCCTCCGGAGTGGCGGCATCGGAATCGCGCACCCGCCAGAGGTGCGGTTTCAGCAGCACCTTCATGCCCAGCCGGTGGGCTTCGTTGGCGAGCGCCTCGATGCCGGCGTCGTTCTCCCACGATCCCGGCGGGTTCGCCACGATGCGCAGCGGCGCGCGGCGAACGAATCCGAACGGAACCAGCGCGATCGAGTCGACTCCCCAGGCCGGCAGCCGCCGCAGCATTTCGATCGCCGCCGGCGAGTCGTAGGCGACCCCGTCGGACGCGCCGGACCCGGCCCGCCGCAAGCGGGCAGCACCGCCAGAACCACTGCCGCGATCCAGGTCCGCATGAGTCAAGGTTACGATAGATCATGGAGATCCCAATCTGGCAGGTGGACGCGTTCACCCGGCGCCGGTTCGGCGGAAATCCCGCCGCCGTGTGTTTGACGAAGGAGTGGCTACCGGAAACCACGATGCAGGCGATCGCAGCAGAGAACAATCTCGCCGAGACCGCCTTTGTCGTGCCGGGCGGAGCCGGCTACGTGATTCGATGGTTCACGCCCACCGTGGAGGTTGCGCTGTGCGGCCACGCGACGCTCGCCTCCGCCTACGTGCTGTTCGAGTACGCCGGCCACTCCGCTGCCGCGGTCGAGTTCGATTGCAAGTCCGGCGCGCTCCGCGTCACCCGTGAGGCCGATGGCCGGCTGTGCCTCGACTTCCCGTCCATCCCGATGCCGCGTTGCCAGCCTCACGAGCGGCTGATCGACGGACTGGGGGTCCGGCCGCTCGAGGTCCTGGCGGCGATGGACTACATGGTGGTGCTCGAGTCGGAGGACGACGTGCGGTCGCTGCAGCCCGACATGGCCGTGCTGGCCCGGCTGGACCGGCGAGGCGTCATCGTAACCGCGAAGGGCGGCGAAGCCGACTTCGTATCGCGATTCTTCGCTCCAGCGGCCGGAATCCCGGAAGACCCGGTGACGGGCTCGGCGCATTGCGCCCTTACCCCCTACTGGTCACGCCGCCTCGGCAAGCGCGCCATGCGTGCTCTGCAGGTGTCGCCCCGCGGCGGGGAACTCTGGGTGGAGGACCGCGGCGATCGCGTCCTCATCGCCGGCTACGCCGTCCCGTACTTGAAGGGGACGATCACGGCCGGCTGACGACTACTTCTTTCCGATCTCGTACACGTAGAGCTGATGCACCCGCCGGTGCGCCTCGATCTTTTCCACCGCCACCGGCGTCCAACCGCGAATCTGGTAGTCGTGCGAAACTACCCGCGCTCCGGGCTTCAGTTTCTTTTCGAGCGCCGGCCGCAGCAGTTCGTTCGAGGTGGTCAGCAGATAGATGGTCACCACGTCGGCGCCGCTGAAATCCGCGGTCAGCAGATCGCCCTCGATCACCTGGATCCTGTCGTCGAGCTTCAACTGCTGGATTCGCTCGCGGGAGGCCTTCACCTCCTTGGGTGAAATCTCGACGCCCACGGCCCGGGCGCCGAACCGCTGCGCGGCGGTGATGAGGACCCGTCCGTCGCCGGAACCGAGATCGTACACCGTTTCGCCCGCCTTGAGCCGGGCGGCTTCCAACATCTTCTCGACGACATTCTGGGGAGAAGGAACATAGGGCGCCAGCCGGTTGATCGGCGGCTGCCCGGGAACGGTTTGGGACAGAACCGGAATCGTGATCGCCAGTAAACTGGCCGTGGCCCACCATCTGGTCATTGCGAGGTACCCCTACTTGGTTGAGACCGAAGCGACGTGCTTTCCGTTTCTGAATTTTACTATACGCCCGACCATTTCGTTCACCGAGAACCAGAGATCGCGCGGCCGGGTGATGGTGTACTCCACGCCTTTCAACGATTTCACCGCGTTTCCGATGGCGTCGCGCCACGGCGTGGCATGCGGATTGAGGATGTAGTTCATGTAGAAAAGCGGATAGCCGAGCTCGATCTTTTTCAATTCCTCGTCAGGCACGTTCTGGTCGAGCATCGCCTTCGGCCCGGCGAAGATGACGGCGTCCGTCTTGTCCTTCCCCATGCACTCATCGCCCATCAGCTTGGTGAGGAACTGGGTGGCCGAGTGCTTAACCACCAACTGTTTCAGATCCACGGTGCCGATGTTGATGTTGTTCAGCGACTTGCCGAGCATCGGGAAGTCGATCCGCTCCACCGCGTCCTGCCGGTGGAACACCTTCTGATCCTGCATGTTGAAGGCCACCAGGCTGAACCTGCCGATGCGGGGATCGCGCGACAGCGTGCGGAGGATGGAGACCAGCGCCGCCAGATCGGTCGCCCGCAGCGTCGACGCGGTGGCCTTCTGGGGCGCGAAGTTCATGACGATCTTCACGTGGAGCGGGTCGGCGGTCTCGCGCTGCACCGGAGATTCGGGCTGGAATTGGTCGGGGTGCATCTGCTCGACGGAATTGGGCGGCACCACCACCGAGATCTGCCGGTCCTTGCCCGGAAGGCTCGCGTCCACCTCCCAGGAATGGGCGCAGACGCGCTCGGCCCGGTCGCGCATCAACCAATCGACGTGGTACTTTCCCTCGCCCATGTCGAACCCGCCCTCGAAGTAGGCATCGCCCTTGGCCTCCTCCTCGATCGACGGGACGCGGATCTTTTGCGTGAAGTAGCGCACCGCGTCCTTGTTATCGTCCGGCGTGACGCGGAACAGGATGGTGAGAAGATTCTCGTTGCCGGACAATTCGCGAAGCGGCACCGCGACGTCGAACCCGGCGTGGAAGCGCATGTCGAAGCCGAGGAACGCCTTGTCCGGCGTCACTCCGCACGGAAGGTCCTTGCGCTGCTCGCCCGCCTCGAGGACGGCCAGATCCGTTCCGTGGATCCGCGCCGCGCCCGACTGCATCGCCAACTGCGCCCACAGCCCACCCGGCGCGACGGCCAGGAGAGCGACAGCCTGAAATCGGCCCGACATGACTGTATTATGACGCAACCGGAACCCAAGTCAACGGAAATCACCAGGAAACCGGCTGGCCGGGCGTCAATGTCCACACGCGAGCCCCCGCCGCGTTCCGAATCCGTTCCGCCAGCGCCTCCGGCGTTCCGGTCAACGCGTCGAAAGTTCCATAGTGCATCGGGATCACGCGCTCGGGTTTCAGCATCTCGCAAGCCAGGGCCGCTTCCTCCGGACCCATCGTGAAAAGGTCCCCGATCGGCAGGATCGCCAGTTCCGGCTTGTAGAGCCGCTCGATCAGCGCCATGTCGGAGAACACCGCCGTGTCGCCGGCGAAGTAGAGCGCGCGGCCATCGGAGAACCGGAGCACGTAGCCCGCCGCGTCGCCCGCGTAGACGAGCCGGCCGTTTTCGTCCTCCACGCCCGAACTGTGCAGCGCGTGCGTCATCGTCACGTTGACTCCCGCGACCATCTGCGATCCGCCCTTGTTCATGGGCGCGATCTCCGCCACGCCTTGCGACTTGAAGTACTGGCAGACCTCATAGATCCCGACAACCTTGGCGCCGGATTCGCCGGCCAGGGCGGCAACGCTCGCCGTGTGATCGAAGTGGCCGTGCGACACCAGGATCGCGTCCACCCGCGGAAACGAATGCCCGGAGGGGAACTTCGGATTGCCGGTCCACGGATCGAGCAGCAGCACTTCTCCGCCCGGAAGCTTCAACTGGAAAAACGAGTGGCCGAGCCACGTGATGTCGATCATGCCTCCAGTTTAATCGGCGTCCGAGGGATCGTCCTCGAGCGACTCCGCACGGTCGGAGTACTTGCGCAGCACCCGGATCGCATTCGACCCGGAGAACCCGGCGTACCGCAGCCGCCGGTACGCCGACGCGAGCCCGGCGGGATCGGCCAGCTTCGCCGCCAGATCCACTCCCCGGTACTTGCGCCGCAGGTGCTCCTCGATCAGGGCGACTTCGTCGGTGGAGTCGAATGCCTTGCCGGCTGCCTGCTCGGCGTCGGCCGAGCCCACCCGGCGCAGCCGCAGATCGCGGACCACGCGCTGGCGTCCATGGGCTTCGTTCTCGCGGCGGGAGGCGGCGAACGTCTCGGCGAAGCGGGCGTCGTCCAGATAGCCGTACTCCCGTAGCTTGGCGATCACTCCATCGACGTCGGCTTGGTTCTCCGCGCGCTGGTGGAGCCGCTGGCGGATTTCGCCGGCCGAGAGCGCACGGCGGCCCAGCGCGCCGAGCGCGTATTCCCATAGGCGCGCGGCGTTCATGGGTTGTCGAACGCGTGGTTTGCGAAGTTCCGCCATGCTGACATCCTCCAGGATACTGGAGTACACTCAAAACAAGGAGTCGCATGGACGAAGATAAGCGGTTATCGTACTTTTTTCTCGGCTTGGGCGTGGGCGTGGCGGTTGGCGTGATGTTCGCGCCGAAGACGGGCGAGGACACGCGGAGGATCATCCGGTCCAAGGCGTCGGACGGGAAGGTGTTCATCCGGCGGCGCGGCGAAGTACTGCGTGAACGCGCGGGCGATTACGCCGAGCGGGGACGCGACGTGTTGAGCCGCCAGAAAGAGACGCTCGCCAGCGCGGTGGAAGCCGGCAAAGCGGCCTATCGCGAAGCCACCGGTGAAAAGAAAGCCGCCCCCGCCGCCGATCTGGCGAACGAAGGGGTCTAGCGCCACACCGCATGGCGCCCGATTCGTTGGTCTCGGTGATGACGGTGGCCGTGTGCCTTTCCGCCTTGATGATGATCGTGATGGCGGGGATGGTGCTCGGCATTTGGAAGAGCCTTCGAGCGATCCAGGAGAAGATGAACGCTTTCCTGCCTCGCGCCGAGAACTTTCTCTCGGTCGCGCAGACGACGCTCGCCGAACAAAGGGCGGAGATCAAAGATGTGACCGAGCGGGTCAAGACGGTGCTCGACACCACTCAAAGGCAGTTGACCCGCGTCGACGATGTGCTCGGCGACGCGGCCACGCGCGCCAAGGCGCAGTTGCAGAAATTCGAGCTGGTGGTGGACGATACGGTTAGCCGCGTGCACGGCACCGTGGTTCAACTCAACGACACGGTGTCGCGGCCGGCCAAGGAGATCAACGCGATCGGCGCGGGCGTGCGAGCGGCGGTTCATGCGTTCGTGCGCGGCCAGCGTCCCAGCCCGGCGCAGGCGACATCGGACGAGGAAATGTTCATCTGATCGACGTCCACAGCCATATCCTCTACGGCCTGGACGACGGCGCGAAGTCGCTCGAGGACAGCTTGGCCATGCTCCGCATGGCGGCCGCCGAAGGCACCACGGACATAGTGGCTTCGCCCCACGCCAGTCCCGAATTCCAGTTCCATGCCGACGTCACCGCGCAGCGGGTAGACGAGTTGCAGGCCGCCATGGGCGATGCCATTCGCATCCACAAGGGCTGCGATTTCCACCTGTCGTTCGACAACATCACCGACGCCATCGCCAATCCGCGCAAGTACTCGATCAACTCCAAGGGGTATCTGTTGGTGGAGTTCTCCGACTTCGGGATCTTCCAGAACACGGCCACCATCTTCGAGCGAATCATCGGCGCGGGGATGCTGCCGATTATCACCCATCCGGAGCGGAACAGGCTGCTGCAAATGAAAATCGAGGATCTGGCGGCGTGGGCCAAGATGGGCTGTCTCATCCAGGTAACCGCGGCGTCGTTCCTGGGGCGGTTCGGCTCGTCCTCGCAGAAGTTCTCCGAGGAACTCATGTCGCGCGGCTTGGTTCACGTGATCGCCAGCGACGCTCACGACATCGAACACCGGCCCCCGACGCTGAAGCCCGCTCGCGAGCATCTGGCGCGCAAGTACGGCGAGGACGTCGCCGAGCGGCTCACCGTAACCACGCCTCGCGCGGTGATCGATGGCCAGCCTGTGTGGAAGGTGGAGCCCGGTCAGCCTGGCAAGAAATGGTACCGGTTCTGGTAGCGGTCAACCAAGCTTCGAAGGCACGCATTCACCGGGCGGCACGACTAGGAATCGCGATCACGACGATCGTGACCAGCGGATAATCTGGCGTGTTGCCGAGCGGCGCGCTGTAGCCGACGGACGGGGCTGGTATAATCCAGGCAAGTCTGGATTCCAGGGGGTTCTCCATGCGCCTCGTTTCGTTCTTCGCTCTCTCCGCGGCAGCGTTCGCGCAGAGCCAGTTCGCCACGCTTACCGGTTCGATCCACGACGCCACCGGCGCCGTGATTCCGGCCGCCGCCGTCAAACTGTCCAACACCGCCTCCGGTGAGACATTCGCCGCGGTCTCGAGCGACGAAGGCGGATACACGCTTCCACTCGTCAAACCGGGCCAATACGTGCTCGACGTAACGAAAGAAGGCTTCAAGCCGTACCGCCAAACGGGCCTGACGCTCGAAACCGGGGGACAGCCGCGCATCGACGTGTCTCTCGAAGTGGGATCGCAGGCCGAGCGCGTCACGGTGGAGGCGGCGGCGCCGCAGCTTCAAACCGAGACCTCCGCGGTAGGAGCGGTGGTGGACAACCGCACGATCGTCAACATGCCTCTGATCAACCGGCGCGCGGCCCAGTTGGCGCGGCTCACCGGATTCGTGGTGCAGAACGGCACGGGATCGAACTTCACCATGGCCGGCGGGCGAGGCAACAACACCAACTGGCGTATCGACGGCGCCAACGCGCAAAACGTGCTGATCGGCGATCAGGGGCTCAACTTCGATCCACCGATCGAGTCGTTGCAGGAGTTCAGCGTATCGGTCAGCAACTACTCCGCGGAGTTGGGCCGCACCGGCGGCGGAGTGGTGCAGATGACCACCAAAAGCGGCTCCAACCAGATCCACGGGTCGGCGTACGAGTACCTGCGCAACAACGCGTTCGACGCCCGCACGTTCTTCGCCGCGACGCAGACCCCGCTGCGGTACAACCTGTTCGGCGCGAGCATCGGCGGTCCCATCCGCAAGGACAAAACGCACTACTTCTTCAACTACGAAGGGCGGCGCACCGTCTCCGGGCAGACGTTCATCCACAGCGTTCCCACCGCGGCCGAGCGGCAGGGCGATTTCTCCGCGAGCCGCGCGATCGTCCGCGACCCCGAGGCGGCGGGCCGGACTCCCTTCCCCGGCAACCGCATCCCGGCGGCGAGGCTCGATCCGATCGGGTCCAAGTTCGCGAGCTTCTACCCGGATCCGAATGTGGCCGGCCGCGGCTCGGGAGACGGGAACTTCCAGGCCAACGGGAGAAACACCGATCCGCCCAACACCTACATCGGCCGCGTGGACCACATCTTCGGCGAGAAGGACCGCATGTATGCGCGCGTGCTCGCCAGCCACGGGGGGCAGACCGATCAGCCGGTGTGGCCCATCGCCGCCGCCGACCCCGTGCATCGCCGGCGCCAGAACTACTACGTCAACGTGGCCGGCACCTGGTTCCACAATTTCGCGCCCACGGTGATCAACGAGTTCCGCGGCAATTTCGACCGCCGCAAGTTCGTCAACCTGAACAGCGGCGCCTACTCGAACCTGAACCAGCAAATCGGCCTGAAAGGCGTGAATCCGGCGTTCGGACCGCGCGTCACCGCCACAGGCGGATACACGACGATCGGCGAGGGGTCGAACCACGAACGGATCCAGTTCCCCATCCACGGGATCAATCTGGTGAACCACGTGCTGTGGGTGAAGGGCAACCACAACGTGAAGACGGGCATCGACTATCGATATTCGCGGAACGACGATCTGAACCGGAACACATCGGGCGGCGTCTTCAGCTTCAACGATGTCGCGACCGGGCACTCGACCGCGTCGATGCTGCTCGGTTGGGTCCAGACCGCCAACATCAACGAGGTCTTCCCGATCCGTAGCCGGATGGACGCGATCGGCATCTTCGTGCAAGACGATTGGAAGGTCACCCAGCGGCTGACGGTCAATCTCGGCCTACGATGGGACACCGACGTACCGCGGCGGGAAGCGTTCGACAACCGGCAGAATTCGTTCGATCCCATCGCCATCAATCCGGTGTCGGGAACGCCCGGCTCGCTGACGTTCTCCGGCCGCAACGGAGTCTCCAGGTACGCGCACAACTTCGATTGGAACAACTACGCGCCGCGGCTCGGATTCGCGTGGCGCGCCGGCGACAAGTGGGTGATCCGCGGAGGCTCGGCGCTGCTCTACATGGGCCAATACGATCAGGCGGTGCCCACCAACGCGATCACCGGCTTCAGTTGGCGCGGCAACTTCACTTCACCCGACAACGGCCTGACGCCGGCGTTCCGGTTGCGCGACGGCATGCCGGCGGCCGTGATTCCCACCAACGCCGACCTGACCGCGGGGTTCGGCGCCGTCCGCGTGGGCCAGGCCCCGGTGAACTCGATCGAGTACTTCGATCCCAAGGGGCGCGCCACGCCGTACCTGATGAACTTCAACTTCAACATCCAGCGCCAGCTACCGTGGCAGATGCTGGTGGAACTCGGCTATCTTTCCACGCTGGGACACAAGCTGGCGATTCCCGCCGCGCTGACGCTGAACCAGGTGCGGCCGGAATTGATGGGTCCGGGTAACGCGCAGGCGCGCAGACCGTTCCCGCAGTTCACCGACGTGACGCAGATCGCGGCTCCGTTGGGCAATTCCAACTACCACGGCATGAACATCAAGGTGGACAAACGCTACTCGTCGGGTCTGCACTTCCAAACCAACTACACGTGGGCCAAGGGCATCGACGACGCCGAGTCGCGCGGCGAAATCGGCGGTGGCGCGGGCAACGCCTACATGAACGTGTACAACCGGCGGCTGGATCGCGGTTTGAGCGGTAACAGCATCGCGCATCGATCGATCACAAGCGTGGTGTACGAACTGCCGTTCGGGAAGGGACGCCGTTGGGCTTCGACAGGACCCGCGCATTGGCTGGCCGGCGGATGGACGATCGGCTACATCGCCGAATTCCGGAGCGGAGCGCCGTGGGGAGTGGCGGAGAACGTGAACCGCACCAATGCGTTCTCGCCCCAGAACCGGCCGAACGTGGTGGGCGATCCGAAGCTGCCCGGCGGCAGGTCGCGCAACGACTTCACCACGCGATGGTTCGACGCGGCGGCGTTCGCCGAACCGGCCCAGTTCACCTTTGGCAACTCGGGCCGCATCTCGGGCTTCGGTCCCGGATCGGTGGCGATGGACTTGTCGATCCTGAAGGACATGACCTTCCTCGAGCGCTACAATTTACAGTTCCGCACCGAGATGCTGAACTTCCCCAACATGCCGAGCTTCGGCCTTCCGAACCTCAGCCGCGGCGCCGGGACGTTCGGACGGATCACGTCGCTGGTGGATGGCAATCAGGCGCGCATCATTCAGTTCGGCCTGCACTTCAAGTTCTGAGTCAGGCCAGATCGAGCCGCAACTCCGCCGCCCGCGCCTCGTCCAGCGAGACGGACACGGTGTACTTCGGGTGATCGGCGAACAGGCGGGCGCCGGGACCGAACGCGGCGGCGGAGGCGCCCAGCGGAAACTTCACGTACTGCACGGAACTGATCCGGTCGGTGGAGATCTGGCGCGTGTCGAAGCGGCCACGCACCGGCTCGTGGCCCGGCGTCCGCATCCAGACGTGATTCTCGAGTCCGAGCAGTTCGCGGAGCCACACGCCCCGCAACTCGGGCGTCTCGTACTCGATCAACAGGCACGCCGACAGTTCGGCCGGCCCGGGGATCAGTTCGTTGTAGGATTCCAGTTCGTGCCGGATGTCGTGCTCGCGCACGATGCGCTCGATGCGCATCATCTCCTGCACCTGGTAACGGACCGTGTCGCGATTCTCGAACAGAAACGTCAGGTGATCGCCAACGCGGACGCGGCGGCGGTCCTTCAGAGCCATCATGGCCTCGCGATAAGCGGGCCGCTCGAGTTCATACTCGGCGATGTTCGAAATCTCGGAATAGTTTACGGGAAGCATGTTCAGGACTCTTTCGGGGGTTCGACGGGGGTGGGAAAGCCATCGGCGCGATAGGCCCGCGCCAGAATCCGCATTGGATGTTCGGGGCGCGTGCCGAGCGCCTGATCGAACTGGATCGCCGCGAGCGGGCAGTCGGTGGCCATCGTCTCCGCGCCGACGTCCTTCATTTCGTCGAAGGCCTTCTTGCCGGCAAGCATCGAAAGCGGGAAGAACTCCTTCTTCATCGCCCAGGTGCCGTCGTGGCCGGAGCATTGCTCCACCATGCGGATTCGCGTTCCGGGGATCAGCCTCATCAGGTCGCGCGAACGGAAGCCGATGTTCTGCGCCTTGAGGTGGCAGGGTATGTGGTAGGCGATCGAGCCGGGCGTCGACTTGAAGTCGCGGGAAAATTCGCCTTGCAGCTTGCGAGCCCACAGGAACTCGCCCACGTCCATCGTCGCGGCGGCGACGGCCTTCGCTTCCGGCGTGCCGAGAAGCTCGCCGTACTCCTTGCGCAGCATGTACGAACACGTCGGGTTGATCGCGACGACCTTGCGTCCATCGGCCACGTACGGAAACAACGACTCGACGTTGGCGGCCGCTAGCGATTTCGCGCGATCGATATCGCCCGCTTCCACGGCCGGCATCCCGCAGCAATTCTGATGCGGACATCCGAGCGAGATCCCGTTCCGCGAGTAGACGTCGACAACGGCCTTGCCCACATCCGGATTGTTGTGGTTGACGAAGCAAGTATGGAAGAGCACCGCCTTACGCGGGTCGCCGGCGGGCTGGCCCTGCTGCACCATCCAGCTTTCGAACGATTCGGCGTGGAAGTCCGGCAGCAACTTGTCCCGGTGCACGCCCAGCGCCAGTTCCATGCCCCAACGAAGCGGTGGCTGCCGGTTCGCCCAGTTCGCGATGCCCGCCGTCATGCCGGCGATCTCACCCACCTCGTCCGGACGCGTCAGCATCGCGGTGCGCAGTTGGGACCGGAGGCCGCCCGGATCTTCCTTCTTGCGGACCGCGTTGGCGCGGATCAGCAGGCGGGGAAAATCGAGCTGGAAGGAGTGCTTGTCGTCCGGCGTGTACGGGCACTTCACGTAGCACAGCTTGCACTGATAGCAGAGATCGGTGACTTCGTTCGCGTTCGTGGCGGTCAGCTTCCGCACGTCGCCGTCGTTGGCATCCACGGCGTTGAACAACGCGGGAAACGAAGGGCACAGATTGAAGCACAGGCGGCAACCGTGACAGATCTCGAAAACGCGTTCGATCTCGCCGTCGAGCGCCCTGCGGTCCCAGTAGACGGGATTGTTGGGATCGTAGGTGAGCCCGGGTGTCGGTTCGCCCTTGATGATTGCCATTCGTGTGAAGCGTGGAGGGGCGGCGCGGGCCGCCCCCCGCGACACTAGCTGATCGACTGCAGACCCTGGGTGAAGCGGCCGGCGTGCGATTTCTCGGCCTTGGCCAGCGTGTCGCACCAGTCGGCGATCTCGCCGAAACCCTCTTCCCGCGCGGCCTTGGCCATGCCCGGATACATGTCGGTGTACTCGTGCGTTTCGCCCGCGACGGCGGCGGCGAGATTGGTGGAGGTGTCGCCGATCGGCAGGCCGGTGGCCGGATCGCCGACTTTCTTGAGGTAATCGAGGTGGCCGTGCGCGTGGCCGGTCTCGCCTTCGGCGGTATCGCGGAACAGGCCCGCGATGTCGGGGTAGCCCTCGACGTCGGCCTGCTTGGCGAAGTACAGATAGCGGCGGTTGGCCTGCGATTCGCCGGCAAAGGCGTCCTTCAGGTTCTGGTGGGTTCTGGTTCCGTTGAGTGCGGACATGGATTCTCCTTGGCTGGGATAACTATTGGGACGAGGCGCAACGGGCGCACAGCCCGAGCACCTCCACGTTGAAACGTTCGACCCGGAAACGCGTGGGCAGCCGGCCCTTCACGCGCACCGGCTCGATGGAATCCGCCGGGAGGTCGGTCACCGACTTGCAGCGCAGGCAAACCAAGTGGTGATGATCGCTCAGATTCGCGTCGAGCCGGACCGATTCGTGCAAGGGCGTGACTTGGCGCAACAACCCCGCCTCCTCGAAGGCGCGGATGTTCTTGTAAACCGTGGCGAGCGAGATCGAGGGGATCTTCTCCCGCACGGTTTCATACACCGCTTCCGGAGTCGGATGATCGTGGGAGCGGGCCAGCGCCTCGTAAATCACCGCGCGCTGATGCGTGACGGCGAGGCCTCGCTCCACGCACTCGCGCCGGAAAGTCTCCATCCGGCGCGCGAGCGTTTCCTGCATGACAATTCCTATTAAACGATAATTATTATCGTCCCGTCAAGCGAGAATGGGAAATTGCGCCCGCTTCCCGCAATAGTGTTCCTCCATGACGCGATTCGCCTCGAGGATGGCGCCGAGTTGCTCGACGACCGCGTTCCACTTGGCGCCGGGGACGAAGTAGTAGAGCTCGCCGTCGGGCAGTCCGGTGAAGGTGCGGTTGCCCTTGCAGCCGAACGACAGCGCCGCTTGTCCGCTCTGTTCCACCATGGGGACCGCCGCGCATCCGGGCCGTCCCAGGATGCTTGCCGCCATTCCGGCCACGCCCGCGCGAACCGCCGCCTCGTACAGCATCATGCCGGCCGTGGGATGCACCGCCGCGATCACCACGTCGGGCGCGAACGTCACGCTATCCACCGGGCCGAACGCGATCGACCGGTTGGGTCCCTTGTGCACGGGAATCTCCGGCACTTCCTTCATCTCGATATAGCCGCTCGACACCATGAAGCCCACGGCGTCCATCAACTCGCCGGCTCGCGATTCGGGCAGACTTACGCCGTGCGTGTGCGATCCGACCGCGCAGTTGTAATGATGGGAGGGCGAGGTGTGGAAGGTCTTGCCGTTCATCGCCTGCCGCCAGAAAGTGCAGCCGGCCGGGACCTCCGGACCGTCCCAGGCGGCGACGCCGTCCGGCGCCTGTTCGAGAAACGCGATCGCGATGGGTGGGGATGAAAGTCCGAGGAGAGTTTGCACGTCGGGCATAAGCGACTATTCTAGAGGATTGCCCCCTATCGAAATCCTCGCCGACGATCTCACCGGCGCCTGTGACACCGCGGCCGCCTTCGCCGGGCCGGGTTTGCGCGTGGTGGTGGCGCTCGGTGGTTCCCTTCCCCGAGCCGACGTGGTGGTGGTGTCCACGGCGTCGCGGAACGACAGCGAGGATGCCGCCTACGCCAAGGTCCGCGCGGCGTGCGAGCGGCTGTCGATGGCGGGGATCTTTTACAAGAAGATCGACTCCGTGCTGCGCGGTCCGGTGGCGGCCGAGGTGCGGGCGTGCATCGACGCGGGCGCCCGCACGCCGGCTATCTGCTGTCCGGCGTTTCCCGGACAAGGCCGGGTGGTGGAAAACGGCGTCGTCCGCGCGCCGGGCCGCACCGTGGATTTGCGCGAGATGCTGGCGGACCTGGATGTCGAGATCGCGGATGCATCGAGCCAAGCCGATCTCGACCGAATCGCGGCGGAAGCGCTGGCGCGCGACCCCGTGCCGATGCTGGTGGGATCGGCTGGACTGGCGAGAGCGGTGGCGGCGCGGCTCACGCGGGGGCGAGTGCTGCTGTTCGTAGGCTCCGATCACGAAGTGACGCGCGGCCAGCTCGACCGGCTGCGCGAGAGCGGACGCAAGGACTACGAAGTTCGCACGGTGGACTTCCACAACCCGCCCGATCCCTCCGAGTTCGCGTCCATGATCCGCGGCGGTTTGTTCCTGTGCGGCGGGGACACCGCGGCGTGGCTGTGCGAGGCTTGGGGCGTGACGGCGATCTCGATCGAAGGCGAGGTGGAGCCGGGAATCCCGCTCGGGCGTCTGTCGGGAGGCCCCGCCGGCGGACTCGCCGTGGTGACCAAATCCGGCGGATTCGGCGGCCCCGAATCGCTCGGTTCGGTCGTGGACCTGCTGTCGCGCCAAAATCGAAAGACGGACTGTTAATGCTTCCACCGAGAATCGCGGTAACAATGGGCGACCCCGCCGGAGTCGGACCAGAGGTAGTGATCAAGGCGCTGGCCGATCCCGAGATCGCCGCGTTGGCCGATTGGATCGTGGTCGGCGACCGCATCGTGGCCGATCTCGCCGAACGGATCACCGGCAAAAAGCTCACCGCCACGCTCGACGACCAGTGCAACTTCGACGAGGGCGGCTTCGAGTTCGGCAAGCTGGACGCCCGCTGCGGGGCCGCCGGACTGGACTATGTGCGGATCGCCACCGGGATGTGCCTCCGCCGCGAGACCGATGCCATGGTGACGGCCCCTCTCAACAAGGAAGCCGTCGCGCTGAACGGCATCCGGTTTTCCGGCCACACCGAGTACATCGCCGAACTGTGCGGCAACGCCGACTCGCGCATGCTGCTGGTGAGCGACCGGCTCCGCGTGGTGCACGTCTCCACGCACATCTCGCTCCGCCAGGCGTGCAATTTGGACCGCGCGCGCATCGTCCGCACGATCGAACTCGGCAACCAGTCGATGAAGCTGCTCGGCTACCGCGAGCCGCGCATCGCCGTCTGCGGGTTGAATCCGCACGCGGGCGAACATGGCCTGTTCGGGACCGAAGACGAACAGGTGATCTCGCCGGCCATCGAGCAGGCGCGCGCGCTGGGAATCCGTTGCGACGGGCCCCATGCCGGCGACACCGTGTTCCTGGCCGCGGTGAACGGCAAGTACGATCTGGTAGTGGCGATGTACCACGACCAGGGCCACATTCCGATGAAGCTGCTCGATTTCGACCGCGGCGTCAACGTCTCGATCGGGCTGCCGATCATCCGCACGTCGGTGGATCACGGAACGGCGTTCGATATCGCGGGCAAGAACATCGCGTCGGAGACGAGCATGAAGGCGGCGCTCTCGCTCGGTGCGCGGATGGCTCGCGGAGCGATGAGCGCCTAGGATCCGCCCGCTATTCGAACAGGTGCGCCAGGCTGCGGCGGTAGGCCTCGTAAAATCGCTCCAACTGCAGATCCGCTCCGATGTTTCCGATGAACTGATGGCTGGGTAGCAGGACCGGCGTGACGCCGCGCGCCAGCAGCCGCTCGGCCGTTTCACAGCGAAGCATGTTGACGATGGCCGCGCCGGTGACGGTCGATACCGGGCCGGTCCGCCACTCCAGCCCGTCGAGTTCGAGCACGCAGTCGCCCGGCGGACACTGGTTGTCGATGACGACGCTCGCGTGATCGATCAGTTTGGTTCCCGACGAATGCGCGGCGGGCGAATTCTCGCAGTGCCGCCGCGACACGATGGCGATCACCGGCATGCCACGCCGCCTTGCGCCGGCCGCCATCTCCACGATCACCGGCCGGATGCCGCTCGTCGAGATCACGATGAACGCATCGTGAGGGCCGAACTTGAAGCCGCGCAGGATCTCCTCGGCGTAGCCCTCGTATTTCTCGAGATACAGCGGCGGCCGCAGTCCGTTGGCGCCGACGATGCTCGCGTGATTGGACAGCGCCAGTTCCACCAACGCGAAGAAGCCGGCGAAACAGCCCTGGCGCGGCGTCATCTCCTCGCACATCATTCGCGAGTGGCCGTTGCCGAAGAGAAACACGAGTCCGCCCGCGCCGATCGAGTTCGCGCAGATCTCCGCCGCGGCCTCGATGTTGCCGAGTTCCCGCTCGCGTACCTGCCCCAGCAGCGCCATGGCGCGGTCGAAGTATTCCGCCGCCGCGCCCATCAGCGGGCCCCGATCCGGAACGCCGCCATTTCGCGCGTGTTCCTCACGTAGATGACGCCCGAGTCGATCGCGGGATAAGCCCAAGTCTTGCCTTCGATCGCGGAGAACTCGGCGACCTCGGTGTGAGCCGCCGGCGTCGCCTTCACCAGCGCCAGGCCGCCGCTTTCGGTGAGCACCACCAGGTGGCCGCTCGCAAGCAGGATCTGTCCATAGCCGTAGCGGCCACCCTTCCATTTTTGTTCGCCGGTTTGCGCGTCGATACAGGCGAGGATGCCTTCGTCGAGCCCGTAGACATGTCCTTCGAACAGCACCGGCGAATTGAACTTCGCCTTCAGCTTGGTATTTTTCCACACGGTCTTGGCGGTGAACTTGCCGCCGTTGGGAGTCAGTTCGACCAGCGCCGAACCATGCCCATAGCCCGCCGTGATCAGGAAGCGGTCCGGCGCGGTGACGATGGGCTGCGCCGCGTTGATGTCGTACTCGGTGGTCCACGGGTAGTCCCAGAGCAGCTTGCCGTCCTCGATGGTGAGCCCCATGGCGCGAGCCGCGCTCACCACGATGAGCTGGCGCTTGCCGCCGATGGTCGCGACCATGGGCGACGTGTACGACTGCTGGTCGTCTTGCGAAGCCCACAACGTCTTGCCGGTGAGCTTGTCGTACGCCACCACACTCGCGCCCTTGCCGCCAGGCAGCACGATCAGCTTGCCGTCCACCACCAGCGGCGAGAACGATTGCGCCCAAACCAGATTCGACGCGCCATGTTCTTTCAGGATGTTCTTGTTCCAGACGATCTTGCCCGTGGCGGCGTCCAGACACCGCAGTTCGCCCTCCGCGCCCACCGCGTAGACGCGGTTCTCGTCGACAATCGGCGTCGCGCGAGGGCCGTCGCCGCCCATCGATTCGTCGAAGTGCGCGCGCCAGGAGTCAGTCCATTTCTCCTTGCCCGTGGCGGCATCGTAGGCGGCGACAACTTCGTCATCGCGCCGCTGCTCGATCGTGTAGATCGTGCCCTTGGCCACGGAGAACCCAGCCCAGCCGCCGCCGACAGGCTGTTTCCAAAGCCGGCGCAAACCGCCCTTCGGCCAACTGGTGAGGATCGGCATTTCGTCGTAGATGCCCAGCCGGTCAGGACCTCGAAAGTCGGACCAGTACGAGCCTCCCGCCGCCGGAGCGGCGGCTGGAACGGGCGCGGCCGCTTGCACCGTGGCGGGTTCGGCCACCGGCTGTTCGGTGGCGCGGCGATGCTCCTCGAGCCGCTTTTCGTGGGAGGCCCGATCCTCTTTGAACTCGACCATACTGGGCATTCCCGATCCCGAGTTGACCAGTTTCAGGCCGAAAAACCGCACCAGGATGGCGGTGCATCCCAGCACCCCCACGAAACCCCAGAGCACGATGCGCTTGATGTTCATGCTCCTATTTTCCTATGGCGCGAGGTTCACGACGCGATCCGCGCGAAAAACCAACCGAGCCCCACGACCATCAGCAGCGCCGGCGCGACTCGCGCGGGCACTACCGCCGGCACGACGCGCGCGATTCTCGACAACACAGCCGCCACCGCCGCGATCAGCACGATCTCGGCGGCCGCGACGCCCAACAGCACCCAGCCTTCGGAAAAGCCGCTCGACTGCACGAACAGCGCGAAGTACAGCCCATGGAAGACGCCGAGCACCGCGACCACCAGCCATCGCTGCCCCGCCCCCGGCAAGAGCAGCACTTCCACGGCCAGGTAGGCGATCGTGAGCGCGGCCGCCGCCTCCACGAATCGAGGCGCGGGCTGCCACGCCGTCATGGGAAGAACGACGCAGGCGATCGCCTCGCCGAGCAGGAACATTCCCGTCAGCTTCAGCAGTTCCGAGCGGCTGCGCGCGGCCAGAACCAGCGCCAGTACGAACAGCCACTGCGCCGCTCCGCCCGCCGCCCGCAGCGCTCCCGCCGAAGTCTGCTGCCCGATCTTCTCGGCGAGTCCCGGCGGACGGAACCGGATTTGCGCGGTGGGAAACGAGATATCGAGCACGGCTTGATCGGTGAAGCCCTCACGAACCGCGCGCAGCATGTGGACGTGGTTCGGCACGGTGACCTGGTGCAGCGCCGACGTGGCCTCGAGCGAGTCCACCGGCGCGGAGAACTCGTAAACCGACTCGCAGATCCACGCGCTCTCGGCCTCCACCTTGCGGCAGCCGCCTTCCAACCGCTTCCCCTCCGCGCCACCAGTCTTGAAGCGGACCGCCTCCATGAGCGCCTTCGCCGGATCGGTCATGTGCGAGACCTCATAGAGCGGCATGCGGATCTCGTAGCGCGCGCGGGCGCCGTCCACCTTGATTTCGCCAGTGGAAATGGAGACCATGTGCGCCGTTAATCGCATCGCCGCCAGCAGGGCGATGCCGAGTCTCATTCCGCGTCTCCGGCGCGCCGGTAGGCGAGATACACCACCCGTAGAGCCGCCATCGCCGGAACCGCGAAAATCATTCCCGCCAGCCCGCCCAACCGCTCGCCGGCGAGAATCGCGAAGATCACGGCCAGCGGAGAAAGCTCGAGTCCGCCACCCATGATCCATGGTTGGATGACGTAGTCCAGCACCAGGCGGTAGACAACGAGGAAGATTACGACGGCCGCCACCGATCCGAAACCGGAGGCCGCGGTCACGGCGACGATCGCCAGCGAGGCGCTGAGCGGCCCGGCGACCGGGATGAACTCGACAGCTCCAGCCAGCACGCTCAGCAACAGCGCGTACGGCAGTCCGATCGTCGACAGAAACGCCGAGTAGCACACGAACGTGACGAAGCCGAGCAGCACCATGGCCTTGACGAACTGAGTCATCACCACGTGGATGCCATCGGCGATTTCACGGGCGAGAAGACGCCGCTCCGGCCGCCGGAACTGGTCCACGAAAGCGTCCCGAATGCCCTCGGCTCCGTTCAGGAAGAAGAAGCTGAGAATCGGTATCAACACCACGAAGACGACATTGCCGAGCGCCAGCAGAACCCCCTTGCCCGCCTTGGCGAGCATCGGCACGATTTGCTGCGCTTCTTCCTCGAGCTTGGCTCGCAATGCTTCCACGATCGCGTCCCTGTGCGGCGCCAGCCATTCGGGAAGCGGAATCGCGGTGAGCGGAGGCGGACTTTGGACGTAGCGGGGCAGCGTTTGCGCAAGCCGGCCGGCTTCGTCCGCGGCGCGGGCGGCGATTACCGAGATCCCCGCGCCCAGCGCCGCCAACATGCACACATAAACCACCGCCAACGACAAGGTGTGCGAAGCGCGTTTGCGGGACAGGCGGTTTACCAGGATCACCGCCGGGCTCAGCAAGTAGGCGAGCAGCGCCGCGAAGGCGAACACCAGAAGCGTCTGGCGCAGTTCGTGAAGCACGAAGAGCGCGAACAGGATCAGGATCGCCGTCCATGTGGCGCGCGCGGCGCGGCGGTCGATTCCGAGCATGGAAGAGTCCCATGTTAGCCCATTCCGAGGGCGGCGCCGCAACACTGGAAGGGCGCAAGAGTTTTAAATAGGAATATGAGAGGACTAGTAGCTCTGTCGATCGCGGCGGCCGCCGCCATGGCCCAGAACCCGGTGGTGAGCGCGCGCCGCGTTCAGAACGCGCATAGCGGCGAACCCGCCCCCTCGCGCGTGCCGCAAGGGGGCATCCTGCGGATCGAGGGGTTCAACCTTGGCCCGGCCGAAGGAGCCAAGGCGCAGGCAATGCCGCTGCCGACCCGGATCGGATCGCCCGAGATCGAGGTGATGATCAACAACCGCGCCGCGCCGATCTTCTCGGTGGACCCGGACAAGATCCTGGTGCAGGTACCGTTCGAATCTCCGGCCGGCTTGGTCCAGGTGACGGTCCGGCGCGGCGAGCAACGCAGCCGGCCGGCGCAGTTCCGCGTGATGCAGACGCTGGCCGCCGTGGCCACGCGCAACGGGCTCGGTTTCGGAGAAGCGGGGGTTCGCGAGGGAAGCAAGCTGAAGCTCACAGTGAGCGGACTGGGCCAAACGGATCCGGCGGCCACGACGGGCGATGTCCCCGGCGGCGAGGCCAAGCCGCGGCTACCGGTTCGGGCGTTCGTGGGTGGATTGGCCGCCACGGCCGACGTCAAGCTCTCCGGCGTCAATGTGGGCGAGTTCGACGTCACGCTCGACATTCCGGAAGGCGCCGCCCCGGGCGATCTGATCACCATCTCGCTGAACGGCGCGGTTCCCGCCAACCGGCCCGTGTTCGACCGCATCCGCGCGCCGGAAGCGCTCTACACCGCGCTGCCGGGCGGAGCGGGCGCCCAAGCTCGTATCCTGCGCGGGGCCGACCTTCGAGGCGCCTTCGCGATCGTTCACGGCAACCGCGGCGAGGATGGCTGTTATCCGGCTTGGGTCGTGGACACCGGTAGGAACCGCGCGGCGAGCATCGCCGAGTGTCTGATCGCGGCGCAGCCGAACGCGGCGTCTCCGGTCCTGGCGGGCAACGAGCAGAACGTCATGGCTGCGCTGGTGGGTCCGGCGGCCGGCGATGCGGCGGCGGGGATTTCCAACAAAGTGGCGATATTCAATCCGGTGTCGGCCGAACCGATGATCGTGACGACGCCGCGCGCGATCTCGACCGTCGCGTTTCTGCCCGATGGGTCGCTAGCCGGGATTCCGCCGGGAGCGCAGGGAATAGCGAATGCGTTCACGATCAACCCGGCCACCGGCGAGATCGGACCGGCGCCCGCTATTTTGGGAGGTGGCGCGGCTGGTGGAGGCGGGGCCATTCCGGGCGGGGCCGCCGGGCTTGCCAATCTCACGGTCGACCTGGGAGACGGCATCAAGGAAATCGTATACGCCGTCGGAGCGGGCCAAGGAACGCAGGTAGTGGTGGTGGCCGATAGCGGATCGGCGCCCACGAAGGCAAAGATCGCGACGGTGAACAACCAGGGTGCGGTACAGAGCTCGGTGGATCTGCCCAGTGGCTGGCTCCCGCTGCTCCGGCCGTTGGCGGCGGCGGCCGGCGGTGGTCCCGGCGGCGGTGCACCTGGCGGCGCGGGGGGAGGCCCGGCGATCGTGAATCCGGCGGCGGCCCGGCGAGGGGTGGGTGTCCTCAACACCGCTCCACTTTCGGTGCTGCTGCTGGTTCGCAACGGCGACAAGCACGCCGTGGTTTCGATCGCCGTCCCCGGTCTGGCGATGCAGGTAACCGAGGTCCCCAGCGGATGGTTTGTCTCGGCGTGCGCGCCGCAGTTGGCCTTCAGCGCTTTCGACACCACGCGCCAGTTCGTCCTGTTCGGCTCGCAATCGCTGGCGGCCGAAACCGCCAATCCCTGCAACGCCAACGGCTTCCTGGTGCTCGACCCGGCCGCGCGGACCTTCCAAGCCGTGCGATTCCAGGGGATCGCCAATCTCCGACAACAACCCGCTGGAAACACCAACCTCAACGATTTTCTGTTCGTCGCAAGCGTCGGCCAGGCCCAGCCGCTGTTCTACGATTCGCTGTACGTGCTCGACAGCCTTTCCGGCACGGTAAGCCAGATGGCGCCCGATGGCTTGCGCGGATTCACGCTGCCCGGACAGCAGTATCAGGTCGCCGAGTTGGGCGCCCTGGTAGGTCCCGGCTTCAGCCAGGCCGCGGGCGATGGCGGACTGATCTACTTCGACCTCGAGAACAGCGTTACTTCCGTGTTTCCGGTCCCCGAGGGGTTCCGCTCGGTGGCGCTGGTGGAGGTGTTCCACTCCACGCGCAAGATCGTCGCGCTGGGAACCAAGACCGACGGCAGCGGCACACAGCTTCTGGTCTACGATCTGCTCAACAACGACTTGTCCTTCGTGCCGAACCCGCAAGGCGTCGCATTCGTGGGCAACTTGCCCGCCCAGGCCGCGCCGGGCGGCGGATTGCCCGGAGGTGGCGGACAACTCGGAGGAGGCCAAGCCGCGCCGCCAACGATCTACATCGTGCCGAACGTCAAGGCGAACACCGTCCTGGCGATGTGCTTCAACGCGAACCGGCAGCCAGTGGGAGTGATGACGCTACGGGTGCCGTAGCGCGATCAGTGTATCGTGGGCGCCTGCGGCGCATCTAGCGGGACCGGCGGCGCGGAGACCTCACCGCGACCGGGAATGCCGTACTTCTTCTTGTTCGCCGCCTTGTTCTTGTACATGCACTTGTCGGCGATCGAGAGCAGTTCCTCGGCATCGGAGCCGTTATCGGGAAAGACAGCGGGACCGACGCTGACCGATAGAGCGTCGCCGCCGGTGACCTCGGCGCCGGCCGCCCGGGCCACCTTCTCGAGCCGGGGCACGAGTTTCTCCACATCCTCGGAGTGAACGCCGGGGAGCACGAATACGAATTCGTCTCCACCCATGCGAGCGACGTAGTCTTTTTCGCGCAACGATTCCTTGAAGCCCTTGGCCACGATCTGCAAGACGCGGTTGCCTTCCAGGTGGCCGAACTTGTCGTTGACCGCCTTGAACCCGTCCAGATCGCAGACCAGCACCGCGACGCTGGATCCGTGCAGCTTGCCCTTGGCCAATTCGGCGTCCAGGTGGGCAAACAGCGCGCGTGCGTTCGGCAGACCGGTGAGCGCGTCGATGGTGGCGGAGTTTTCCGCCTGCTGGAAGCGGAGCGCGTTGGCGATGGCGATGGTGATCTTGGGGCTGAACTGCTCGAGGATCCGTTGTTGATCCTCGACGAAGGCCTCTTTCTCGAGGCGGTACAGCGTCAGGACCGCGAGGGTGGAGCCCTTGTCGTCCACCAGTGGGAAAGCCAGCGCCGACCGAAGCACGCTGAACACATTGGGATCGCCGGTATAGGAGGCCTCCACCGCCGGATTCCCGTTGATGATCGACAACTGGCTTTCCGCCACGAATCCGGACAGCCCTTCTCCCACCGGGATCTCGAGCGAGCTCAGCATGCGGAAGTCCTCGCCTTGCACGTATTCCGGACGCAGGATCTGGCCGGAACGGACGAAGATCGCGATGGCGTCGTGGGGAATCAGCTTCTCCATCCGGGAGGCCACCACCGATAGCGTTTCGTTCAGACTGAGCGAGTTGCCGAGTTCGTGCGCCACCTCGAACAGGACCTGCCCCTCGAGCCGGGCGGCGGCGATCGAAGCCATGAAGTCGCCCGAGGTGGAGACTTTCGGGTCCGTGCTCTCGTCAAAACCCACCGCCGGCCGGGCGCCGCGCCGAACCTCGATGTTCTTCGACAGCTTCTTACGCCGCTTCCCGGCGACTTTCTTGGAGCTCTCTTCCAGCTCGAGATAGCGGCGGCCCAGGATCTCGACCACCTTGGGATCGTACGCCTTGCCGGAATCCTCGCGGACACGGTCCATGGCGGCGTCGAGAGGCATCGCCTTGCGATAGGGCCGGTCCGACGCGAGCGCGTCCAGACAGTCGACGGCGCTGAGAATGCGCGCGCCGATCGGGATCTGCTCGCCGGCCAAGCCGTCGGGGTATCCAGTGCCGTCCCACCGTTCGTGGTGAGACCGCACGATCGGAACGACCGGGTAGGGAAACTCGACCTGTTCCAGGATCTCGGCCCCGACGATCGGGTGGATCTTGATCTTGGCGAACTCGTTGGGCGTCAACTTGCCCGGCTTGCAGATGATGTGTTCCGGCACGGCGAGCTTGCCGATGTCGTGCAGTAGCGCCGCCGCCCGGATCGCCTCGAGCTCGGTGTCGTCCAGTCCCAGATCGCGGCCGATCTCCACCGCGTATCCTTGCACCCTCCGAAGGTGGTCGTGCGTGGTGTCGTCTTTCGCATCGATCGCCAGGGCCAAGGCCTCGATGGTGCGCAAGTGCAGCGACGCCATCTCCGTCACGTGCTTCTTCTCGATCTCGAGCTTGTCCAGGTAGAACCGGTACGACCTCTGGATGATGTAGATCACCGGAAACGCCGCGACGGTCGTTTCCCAGCCGATCACTCTGTTTACCGAGCTGGCCACGCCGGCGATGGCGGCTCCCACAAGATAGAACGGATAGCCCCACAGGCAGTACTCGCGTAGAATCGCAACCAGCGACTTCTTCTCCGTCAGCGTGATGGCCATCCCGACGAGCACCGAGTTCAGTACGAAGTAGGCGGACGCGCCCAAGATCACCCGAACCAGCATGTTCAACAGGCCCAGCGACGGAAGCATCGAGTGGAGGAAGTAGTGCGTCCCCGAGTTGGCGATGATGATCACCGACAGATTGAAGCCCGCTCTCATGGCGTTCGGCCGGTTCTTGGTGTTCCAAACCGACTGCGCGAAACTGGACAGCGCTCCCAGCACCACCACCTCGGAAAGCGAGAGCTCCACCAGCGCGATGATGCTCATGAAAAAGCCCGCCGACATCGTCCCATTGATGCCCGGCAACTGCACTTTCGTTCCCGCCGTCCCCACCGCGATCAGAATGTAGGCGGCGGTCTGGAACGGGTTCTTCGACTCCCAGCCAACGACAGCCGACAACAAGACCGGCATGGCCATCGCGATCACGATGGCGATGTAAATCTTGACGGCGCGGGTCATCTCCGGTCGCTGTGCGGGTTGGGTGTCGGGAGCCATGTGCCCTATGGCAATTCTGCACGGAATGCGTCGAGACTGCTCTAGGGAATGGCGCGTCGAGTGGGGTGAAAATCACCTTAGGGCTCGGGCCGAGACCGGGGGCCCGTGGGGAATGGCCTTAGGCGGACAACCCGCTTGGGGGGGCAGCTCCATCGCCGCTATGCGGTTCCCGGCCTCTTCCGCCGATCCTCCCACCAGGGCCGCGCCACGCGAGAGCATGCGCGGGGCCTATGTTACCCTTGGAATTGAGTCCGGGCCCGCGGGGACCGCGACCGAACGGAGGACCTTTCATGTCCAAGCGCTTGCAGTACGCCGTGGTCACCGGCTCTACCTGTCTGCTGCTTTTTCTGCTGATGGGCGTCGTCATGGGCCGCGGCAACGCCGCCGAGGACGCTTATAAGCACTTCGCGGTGTTCACCGAAGTCATCTCGCGCATCAAGAGCGAGTACGTCGAAGAGCCCGAGATGAAGAACGTGACGCTCGGCGCCCTCAACGGAATGCTGGAATCGGTGGACCCGTACGCCAGCTACCTCAGCGCGGACCAATACAAGCAATACCTCAAGGCCAAGGAGACGCTGAAGGGCGGAACCGGCCTGATCGTCTCCCGGCGCTACGGCTACGTGGGCGTGGTCAATTCCATCCCCGGCTCCCCAGCCGACAAGCAGGGACTCGGAACCGGCGACGTTATCGAGACCATCGCGGGCGTCTCCACCAGGGACATGCCGCTCGCCTACGCGGAGATGCTGCTGCGCGGCGAGCCCGGATCCAACGTGGAGTTGGCGGTACTGCGCGTCCGGCGCGGCGCCGAGGCCCAGAAGATCGCGCTCGCCCGCGCGATCTTCGCTCCCCCCCCCGCCACCGCGAAGATGCTGCCCAACGAAACCGGCCTGATCACGGCGCCGGTGCTCGACGGCGGCCGCGGCAAGGAAGTGGCCGAACGGGTCCGCGAATTGGAGCGCCAAGGCGCCAAGCGCCTGGTGCTCGACCTGCGCGGGAACGCATCCGGGTCGCCGGAGGACGGACTGGCGCTGGCGAACCTGTTCCTGGACAAGGGCCGCATGACTTATCTGGTGGGCCAGAAGGTAGCCCGCAAGGACTTCGACGCCGCGCCGGGCAGCGTTATCACGAAGCTGCCGCTCGTGGTGATCGCCAATCGCGGCACCGCCGCCGGAGCCGAAATCGCGGCGTCCGCCCTGCTCGACAACAAGCGCGCGGATGTCGTGGGCGAACGCACCTACGGCGACGCGGCGCTGCGCAAGGCGCTCACGCTCGAGGACGGCAGCGCGGTCATCCTGTCCGTCGCCAAATACCACAACGCGGCCGGCAAGGCGATTCAGGACAACGGCGTCACTCCCAGCCTCGCCGTGGCCGGGCCGGAGCCCGATTCCGACGACGATGACAACGCGGCGCCGAACGCCCCCCCCAAGCCCAAGTCCGATGAAGACCTGCAATTGAAGAAAGCCATCGAAGTGGTCACCGTGGGGCTGGCGGCGGCCAAGAAGACAGATGCCAAGCAGGCCAAGGGTCCCGGTCCGGACGGCGGCGCCATCGACCGCACCCTGACGCCCGCCGGTCCGCTCGGCGTGCCGCGGCCCAAATAGTCCGATCCCAGGAAATCATGCCCCTTTACGAATATCGTTGCGCCAAGTGCGACGGAGTCTTCGAGATCATTCAGAAGTTCTCCGACGAGCCGTTGACCCTTCACGAGGGCTGCGGAGGCGCCGTCGAGCGGCTCGTGTCCGCGCCCGCCTTGCAGTTCAAAGGCAGCGGCTGGTACGTCAACGACTACGCCAAAGCGGGCGGGTCGAAGGATAGGGACAAGGACAAGGGCGGCGACAAGAGCGATTCGAAGTCCGAGTCGAAATCCGAGTCCAAGAGCGAGTCGAAGGGCGAGACCAAGTCCGACTCCAAGGGCGGCTCGTCCAGCCCCGCTCCGGCGACATCGTCGTCCCCGCCCGCCACCTCCACCACCAAATAGGCGGTCAGCGCTTTCCGATGCAGTAAAGATGCTCGTCGGTGCGGATGAAGATCTGCCCGCGCGAAATCGCCGGCGACGCCAGCGTCCGTTCGCCCAGCGCGTTTCGCGCCGCTACCTTCTTCTCACGCCCCGCCGCCAGCACGAAGGCGTCGCCTTCCTCGTTCACCAGGTACACGAACCCGCCCGCCGATACCGGCGACGCGGTGAATACGCCGCCGAACCGTTCGCGCCATAGCGTCTCTCCGTTGCGGGCATCCACCGCCGACACCACGCCCCGCTCGTTCGCCATGTAGATCACCCCTTGTTCGAATAGCACCGACGAGATATAGGGACCGCCGGTCTTCACCTCCCAGGCAACCGACCCATCGGGCCGGATCGCCGCGTACGGGCTGCTCACATAGCCTGGCGAGACGAACAGCATCCCGTCGTGGAACACCGGCATCCCGACCGGCACCTTCACTCCCTCGCCCGCCCTCCAGATCACCTTCCCATCGGCCGGATCGAGCGCCTCCACGCCGTTGGCCGTGTTGACGATGAGCCGCTCGGTGGCGCCCTCGCCAGTGACGAAAGGCGTCGTGTAGGAACGCCGCTCCTTGCCGCGAGCGGCCCGCCAGAGTTCCTTTCCCGTCCGCCGGTCGAGCGCCAGCAGATAGGCGCCGGGCGGATGCTCGCACAACAGGTACAAGGTGTCCTTGTGGAGCGCCGGCGAGCTGCCATGTCCCCACAGCACATCGAACGGCGCGACCTCTTTCCCGATGTGCCGCCGCCAGATCGCCTTGCCCGAGAAATCGAGCGCCACCGCCTGGCCGGTTCCGAACCACGCATAGACCCGCTCCCCATCCGTGACACAACTCGGGCTGGCCAGATTGTGCTTGGCGTGGACGGGCTGTAGCACGCCGTCGGCCTCGAACACATGCTCCCAGCGGAGCCTGCCATCGCGGCGGTCGAAATCCTGCACGGCGAAGTGGACCTTGCCAGTATCGCCGGTGCGCTTGGCGGTGGTGGCGTTCTCGAAGTCGCGGGAACGGCCCTCGAACGGCCCATCTCCGAGTTGCGATGTGAGAAAAACGTGGTCGCCCCAGATCACCGGCGTGGATGTTCCCAGCCCCCGGAGCGGCGCCCTCCAGGCCACATTCTCTGTTTTCGACCAACGGATAGGAACGCCGGTTTCCGGTGAGTGGCCGTCGGCCGACGGGCCGCGCCATTGGGGCCAGTCCGCCGCCTGGGCCGATGCGGCGGCCAACAAGAGGAGCCAGAGTTTCATCATCGAGATGTAGCATACAATACCCTCATGAAACCGTTTCGCCCGTCACCGACGCGACGCCACTTCATTCAAGCGACCGGCGGCGCGGCCGCGCTCGCCGCGCAGGCGCCCCGCGTTTCCGCCAACGACAAGATCCGCATCGCGACCATCGGTCTGGGAGGCATGGGAACGGGCGACACCGAATCGGCGCTGTCGGTCCCCGGCGTGGAACTGGCCGCGGTCGCCGACATCTACCAGGGCCGGCTCACGCGGGCCAAGGAGCGCTGGGGCGGCGGTGTGTTCACCACTCGCGACTATCGCGAAGTGCTGGCGCGCAAGGATATCGACGCCGTGATCGTCGGCACGCCCGATCACCTGCACGCGCGCATCGCCATCGACGCGATGCAAGCCGGCAAGGTCGTCTATTGCGAGAAGCCGATGGTGCAACGCGTCGACGACGGCAAAGCCGTGATCGAGGCCGGGAAAGCCACCGGCCGCATCCTCCAGGTAGGAAGCCAACGCGTCAGTTCGATCGTTTACAAGAAGGCCCAGGAACTGCTGAAGGCGGGAGCGATCGGCGAGTACAACATGATCGAGGCGTGGTGGGATCGCAACAGCGCCATCGGCGCCTGGCAATACTCGATCCCCGGCGACGCCACCCCGGAGAACATCGATTGGGACCGCTTCCTTGGCCCGGCGCCCCAGCGTCCGTTCGAACCGGTCCGCCTGTTCCGCTGGCGGAACTACAAGGATTATGGAACCGGCGTCGCCGGCGACCTGTTCGTGCACCTGTTCAGCGGCATGCACTTCATCACCGGATCGCTCGGACCCGAGCGCGTCTACGCCACCGGCGGGCTACGCCACTGGAACGACGGCCGGGACGTCCCCGACATCATGCTCGGCCTGTACGACTATGCGGCCACCGAACGCCATCCCGAGTTCACTCTGATGCTGCGCGTCAACTTCGAGGACGGCTCCGGCGGCAGCCACGTCTTCCGGTTCATCGGCAGCGAAGGCGTCATGACCATCGGCAACGGCGTCACCATCTCCCGCACGCCGCGGGAGACCGAACCCGGATATACCATCGACACGTTCTCCAAGTCCGCGCAGCAAAAGTTCCTTGCCGAGTACCGCCGCCAGCATCCCAAGGCGAACGTCACCGCCGACTCGCTACGGCCGAAGTCGGAGGAAAAGTACCTGCCGCCGCCCGGATACAACGACCATCGCGACCACCACTTCAACTTCATTCAGGCCGTGCGAACCCGCAAGCCGGTGGTCGAGGATGCCGCCTTCGGCCTTCGCGCGGCCGGTCCGGCGTTGCTGTCCAACATGAGCTACTTCGAAAAACGCATCCTCGAGTGGGATGCCGCCACGATGACGGTGAAGGGATAGCGCCATGCCACAAAAACCTTCCGCCAACGACACCATCCAAATCGCGCTCATCGGCGCCGGAGGCATGGGTTCCGGCGACGCCAACTACGCCCAGCAGATCCCCGGCGTGAAGCTGGTGGCGGTGGCCGACCTCTACGACGGACGGCTCGAACGCGCCAAGGAACGTTGGGGCGCCGTCGCCACCACGCGCGACTATCGCGAGATCCTCGACCGCAAGGATATCGACGCGGTCATCGTCGGCACGCCGGATCACTACCATGCCCAGATCTCGATCGACGCCATGAACTCCGGCAAGGACGTGTACTGCGAAAAGCCGATGGTGCAGAAGATCGAGCAAGGCCACGCGGTGGTGGAGGCGCAGCGCAAGACGGGCCGCATCCTGCAGGTGGGGAGCCAGTACGCCAGCTCGATGGTGTTCCACAAGGCCAAGGAGCTGCTGAAGGCCGGCGCGATCGGCGAGTTGAACATGGTGGAGGCCTGGCTCGACCGCAACACGGCGATCGGCGCGTGGCAATACTCCATTCCGCCCGACGCCTCGCCGCAAACGGTGGACTGGGCCCGCTACACCGCCATCGCGCCCAAACGCGATTGGGATCCGAAGCGCTTCTTCCGTTGGCGCAACTACCAGGATTACGGCACGGGCGTGGCGGGCGACCTGTACGTGCACCTGTTGACCGGGCTGCACGTGGTCACCGGATCGCTGGGACCCACGCGCGTCTACTCCACCGGCGGAACACGCTACTGGAAAGACGGGCGCGACGTGGCCGACGTGACGCTGGCGCTGGTCGACTATCCCAAGAGCGCCGAGCACCCCGAGTTCACGCTCTGCCTGCGAGTCAACTTCGCCAGCGGCGGCGTCACCGACTCGTTCGGCGTCCGCTTTGTCGGCAGCGAAGGCGTGATGAGCGTCGGCTACAGCGCGTTGACCGTCAACCGCAGGCCGCGCGAAGCCGAGCCGGGCTTCACCATCGGAACCTTTCCCAAAGCCGTGCAGGAGGCGTTCCTGCGCGACTACCACAAGAAGTACCCACAACAGCAGCCCAACGCCGATGCCATGCGGCCCGACCGCGAGGACGTGTTCACGCCGCCTCGCGACCATGTGCCGCACCTCGAGCACCATCGCAACTTCTATCAGGCAATCCGCACCCGCAAGCCATTCTTCGAGGACGCCCGGTTCGGTTTGCGAACCGCGGGTCCCGCGCTGCTGTGCAACCACAGCTATTTCGAACGTAAGATCTGCGAGTGGGATCCGGCGACCCTTACGCGCAAGTCCTAGAGAGGCCTTGGGTCCCATGCGCCGCTAGGTAGGGTGGATCGCCTAGCGCCCAAAGGGAGGCATCCCTCCGATATCTCAGGGTGATGCGTCTCGCAGGGGCCAGTTGCGCCGCTTTGCTGCTCGTCTCGGGAATGCTCGAGGCCGCGGAAATTTCGGGGACTGTAAAGGTAACGCGACGATTGACCAAGCGCCGCGTGGCGGCGGTGGCCAGCGGATATCATCGCGGCGCGGCGGTGGCTCCGGCCGCCCCGGACGACGGCGATTTCACGGCGCGCGAGTTGGACCGGGTGGCGGTCTACGTGGAAGGCGCGGGTCCGGCCGGGGCGGCCGCGCTGGAACTGCCTCAACAAAACCGGCGGTTCGCCACCGAGGTCGTGGTGGTTCCGGCGGGATCCACCGTGTCGTTTCCGAATCTCGACCCGCTGTTTCACAACGTCTTCTCGCTTTCCTCCGCCAAGTCGTTCGACCTCGGCAACTACCCGAAGGGGCAGACCCGGAACGTGCGCTTCGACAAGCCGGGGATCGTCTCCGTCCATTGCCACCTGCACGCCAACATGAGCGCGGCGGTGGTGGTGACGCCGAATCGTTGGGCGGTGAAACCGGCGGCCGACGGGCGGTTCGTCATCCGCGACGTGCCCCCGGGAACGTACCGCCTGGCGGTGTGGCATCGTTCCGCCGGGCTGTTCGAGAAGGACGCTTCCACCGGTGGCGGGAGCGTGACGATCACCATCCCGGTCGACGCATGGGAACCGGCGCGATGAAAGCGCGCTTCGCCACACGCATCTTCGCCGCCACGTTCGTTCCCGTGGCGTTGCTGCTGTGCGGCAGTTTTTGGGCGGCGCGCGCGCTGGTGGAGCAGCGCCTGAAAGACAGCTTGAGGACTTCGCTGCGGCAGACTCACGAGTTCACCATGCGCGTCCGTGCGGCCTACGAGCTCCGCAACAGCCGGATGCTTTCGATCCTGGCCGAGAATCCGGCGATCAAGGCCGGAATGGTGCTGCTGCGGCAGGAAGCCGGCGAAACCGCGCGCCGCACCATGGAAGATCAACTGGCGGAGATGATGGAGGTCGCGGGCTTCGATGTCGTGCTCACCGCCGACAGCGAGGGACATCCGACCGCGGGGACGAGGCGGCGCGGTGGTAAGGCCGAATCGCTCGAACTGGCCGGAGCCGCGTTTCCCGCCTCTGGCGTGGCCGAGATCGGCGGTGCGCGCTATACGATGGCCTCGGTGCCGGTGAACTCCGGCGAAGAGCACTTGGGCTTCCTCTTCGTGGGGCGGGATTTCGATTTCGCCGAGTTCAGCGCGCCCACCGTGCTGTCGCGGCACGGAAGGGTCGTGCAGTCGAACTTCGGCGAAGGTCTCGGGCCGGAGCTCGATCGCCAACTGATGCGGTGCCCGGAGGCCGGCGAGTGCGAGATCCGGTTGGGCGGCGAGATGTACCTGTCCCTGCCGGTCGAGAATCTGGCGCTCGGCGACGGCTACCGGCTGCGCAGTCTGCAGTCGGTGGACGCGGCCAGCGCGCCCCTCACCGGCGTGCTGCGAACGGTCTTCTACGGTATTGCTCTGGTCACGCTGCTCACGTTGGGCTTGGTGGCCACCGCGGCGGCGCGCGGCGTGGTGCGTCCGCTCACGGCGTTCGTGGAACGGCTCCGGGAAAGCGAGACAACCGGAGTTCTGGTGAAAATGACCATCGAATCCGAGGTGCGCGAAGTGGACGACCTGACAAAGGCGTTCAACCGGGCGGCCGCCTCGGTGGTGCATGCGCAAGGACGGCTGACCACCGCCTATTTCGAGTTCATCCAGACGATGGCGAACGCGCTGGACGCTCGCGATGTCTACACAGCGGGTCACAGCCTGCGCGTGAGCGAGTACGCATGCGCCATCTCCCGCCAGATGGGTTTCGACCCGGCCGCCGTGGATCAGATCCGAGTGGGCGCGCTGTTGCACGATGTCGGCAAGATCGGGATTCCGGACCAGATTCTTCAAAAACCGGACAAGCTCACGCGCGAAGAGTTCCTCGCCATCCAGCAGCATCCCACCATCGGCCGCAAGATCCTCGAGAGCGTGGAGGGCTTTCGTCCCTACCTCGACGTGGTGGAGTTGCACCACGAGAATCACGACGGAACCGGGTACCCCAAAGGGCTTCGCGGCGCGGCAATTCCGGTGGACGCGCGCATCGTGCACGTGGCCGACGCCTACGACGCGATGACGTCGAACCGCCCGTACCGCCTCGGCATGGATCACGATGTCGCGGCGCGGATCCTTCGCGAGAGCGCCGGCACGCAGTTCGATCCGGATGTGGTGGCGGCCTTCCTCGAGTGTGGCGCGGGCAATAACAGACTGGCGCAACTACCCGATCTGGCGAAACTCGCCCAAGCGATCCAGGGCGCGCAGCCGGCTGGCGCTGAGAAGGGAGTGGCGGCGTGAACCGTTGGATCATTCTGGCGCTGGCGGGGCCCCTGCTGGCGCAAGAGGCCGGGTTCGAGATGCCCGTGACGATCTCGAGTGGAATGATGTTCAGCGGCCGGGCTCGCAACGAGCCGCGGAGCGGGTCCGCGCGGGCGAACGGCATGCGCGCGATGGCCTACCCGTCCATCCGGATCTCCCGCGGCTGGCACGTTTCCGGAGCGATCCAGGCGTCGGTGCGGCCCTTCTTCGTCGAGCATCTGACAACACAAGGAACGGGAGTCCGCGCGGACGTGCTACAGGCGTACCTCGGCTATGCCCGCTATTGGAAGCGGAATTCGGTGGTTGTGCGAGTGGGCCAGCTCTCGACCGCCTTCGGATCGTTCCCGTTGCGCTACGACGACGCGGCGAATCCGCTAGTCGACGTGCCTAGTCCCTACGGCTACTACTACAAGCCAATCACGACGCTCGGCCTTCCCGGCGCCCAGGTGGACGCGACGTTCGGCGCGGCGGATCTGCGCGCGCAGTTCACCACCAGCTCTCCTCCCGACCGCCGCGGCTTGTTCGACCGGGACCGCTATGCCACCTGGACCGGCGGGTTTGGGTGGACGATCCGGCAAGGATACCGGATCGGGGTGTCCGCCTTCCGCAGTCCCTATTTGCGCCCGGACTACGGCTACTTCATTCGCGCGGAAACGCCGGCTTCCAGATTCCCCACCACCGGCCTGGGAGCCGACATCCAGATCGCGCGAGGCCACTGGAATTTCCAGGGCGAGGCGATGCGCATCCAGCGCAGCTACACCCTTTACCCCACGTACCGCCAATTCCTGATCTACGGCGAGGCCCGGTACGCGCTCTCACCGCGGCTCTACCTGGCGTTTCGCGCCGGCCACGAAGAGGCCAACCTGATTCCGGACCGCCAAGTGTATGAAGCGGCGGTGGGCATTCGTCCTAGAGCGGCGACTCTGATCAAGCTCGGCTACCAGATCCTGGACGGTCCATTCGCCCGCGCCATTCGCGACCACGTGATGATGCTGCAGATCGTCCAGAAGCTGGACGGCCCTTCGGTCGTGTTCTGAGCGTCCGCTACAGCGCGACCTTGTCCGGATCGGCTCCCACCGGTTTGGGCAGGGCCGGCGCCGGCCGCTCCTCGTACGCCTTCAGAATCTGAGGCGGCGAACTCGGAGTCAACAGGACCACCCGCACTTGTCCCTCGGGTCCGATCGGCCCGATCGGTCTGCCATCGGCCAGCACTTCCACGCCGCCCGCGTTGCCGATCACCATCTTGGCGTTCTCGACGCCACTCAATTCCCGCGTCGTGTTCGCCTCGAGGACACCGCTGAAAACCTGCCGGCCGTTGGCCGTGATCGACACCCAGGTCTGCTGCGAGGCGACGAGCGCTATCTTCATTCCCGCGTTGCCGTTAGCCGCCGGAACCTGAAGTTCCACTGAACTCGCCACGGGCGGCGCCTGTCCCCCCGCCGTGACCGCGCTGGCGAACTGCGCCGCGGACGGATTGGAGGCGACGTCCGGACGGGGCAAAGCTTCGCCAGTGGGAAGCTTGGTCGTCGGAACCCCCGACGTCGCGCTGTTGGATACCTTCTCTTGAATCAGCGGACCGGTCGACGCTCCGCGGCCCAATACGACGCGCTGCCAGCCCATGTAGAGCAGCGCGCATCCCGCCAATACCGCCATCAGCGTCAGCGAGGGCACGGGCACGCGGTCCCAGTTGAAGGAACTCGCCGGAGCTGCCACCACCGGCGCATCCAGAATCGAGGGCCGGGACGGACTCTTCACCGGCTCCGTGCGGTCGGAATAGAATTTCGGCTGCAGGATTTCCAGACCGGGATCGATGCGGAAAGCCGCCTGCAGATCGTCCTCGATGAGAGCCTCGTCCAGGCCCACGTGCCGCGCGTATTGCCGCGCGAAACTGCGGGCGAAGATCTGCCCTGGAATTTCCTTGAAGTTTCCTGTCTCGAGCGCTTCCAAATAACGGGCGTTGATACGAGTCTCATCCGCGACCTGGCGGATGTCGATCCCTCGGGCCAGGCGCTGCTGTCTCAGCTTTTCACCGAAAGTCATGTCGAGAAGTATAGCAAAGCGGCTATGCTACTACTGGTGGTGGGAACAGCGGACGGGCACAATATTTCGGTGATCGTGGTCAACTGGAACCGGCGCGATCTGCTGCGCGCCTGTTTGCAGTCGTTGGCTTGCCAGACCACACCCGCCCTCGAGGTGATTCTCGTGGACAACGGTTCGTCCGACGGAAGCAGCGAGATGGCCCGCGCCGAGTTCGGAACGCTTCCGCTCCGCGTGATCGAGAACCGGGAGAACCGGGGATTCTGCGCGGCCAACAATCAGGGAATCGCGGCGGCGCGCGGCGATCTGATCGCGCTGCTGAACAACGACGCCGAGGCGGATCCGGCGTGGCTCGCCGAGTTGTCGGGAGCCTTCGCCGGCCGGCCCGATACCGGCATGGCCGCTTCGAAGATCCTGGTTCACGAGGACCCCACCACCATCGACAAGGTGGGCCACCTCATCTACCTGGACGGCCAGAATCGCGGACGCGGCACGGGCCAGCGCGACCGCGGACAGTTCGACGAAATCGAGGAAGTGGCTTGGCCGGATGGCTGCGCGTGCATGTACCGGCGGTCGATGCTCGAGCGGATCGGAGGGTTCGACGAGGACTTCTTCGCCTACGCCGACGACGCCGAACTGGGGCTCCGCGCTAGAATAGCGGGATGGGGCTGCCTGTACATACCACGGGCAGTCGTGCGCCATCATCGTGGCGCGACACTCGGCGTCCTGTCCCCGCGTAGACTCGAGCTCATCGAGCGCAATCGCGTCCTGCTGGCCGCCAAGCTGTTCCCTTGGAGTCTGCTTTGGCTAAACGGCGTCTACTATCTCGCAAGGATCGCCGCCGGGGCGCTGGCCTCGACGCGGAACAAGGGGGAAGTGCGCCGCTTTCCGGGGATCCGGGGGAAGTGGCTCCTTCTCTCTTCGCTGATGAAGGCGGATTGGGCGGCGATACGGATGTTGCCGAAAATGTTCCGGAAGCGCCGGTCTATCGAAGCGATCCGGAAGCTGTCCCCGCGCGAGACGAGGAAGCTCCTGTACCGGTTCCGCATTACGCTCCGGGAGTTAACGGAACAGGCTATCTGAGGTCCGTGGGCGCGCGGGACGAGCCGGTGCCCGAGCCTTCCCCGCCCCCTCCGGCCGCGCCGTGTCCGGCCTGCGATCACCCCGAGGCGCGCGTTCTGTTCTCCTCGAGCGACCGCCTGTACCGCACCACCGACCGCGAGTTCCAAGTGGTGGAATGCGCGTCGTGCAAGCTGATCCGGCTGTCGCCGTGGCCCGATCCCGCCGACCTGCGCCTCTACTATCCGGCCGGATATTGGTACGTGCCGGACCAGGACGCCGCGTCGCGCCTCGAGGACATTTATCGCCGCGCCGTCCTGCGCGATCATGTGTCGTTCGTGTCGAAGGCGCTCGACAGCGTGGAGACGCAGGGGCCGGTACTCGACGTCGGATGTGGCGGCGGCCTGTTCCTGCGGCTGCTCGGCGAGCGGGGCCATCGCGTGGTTGGGCTCGATTTCTCGCTGGGCGCGGCATCGGCGGCCTGGCGCCACAACGGCGTTCCCGCGGTGTGCTCGTCGCTGTCACAGGCGCCGTTCGCGCCGGGCAGTTGCGCCGCGGTCACCATGTTCCATGTGCTCGAGCACCTGTACGATCCGGTCTCAGACCTGGACGCGGCGTACGACCTGCTGGCGCCGGACGGCCGTTTGATCGTGCAGGTGCCGAACGCGTCATGCTGGCAGTTCCTGCTCTTGGGCGATCACTGGAGCGGCGTCGACGTGCCGCGCCACCTACTGAACTTCCGTCTGCGAGACCTCGAGGGTCTGCTCGACAGCCGCGGCTTCGAGCCCGTGCGCGTCAAGCACTTCTCCCTTCGCGACAATCCCGCCGGTCTGGCCACCAGCCTGGCGCCAGGGCTAGATCCCATGGCGCGGCGCATCCGCGGTCTGGACAAGACGCCGGGCGGCAAGCTGGTCAAGGACCTGCTGTATTTCGCGCTGGTGCTCACCGCGCTGCCGTTCACCGTCGTGGAAGCGGCCTGCCGCGCGGGCTCCACCGTGATGATCGAGGCCCGTAAGAAGCGCTCCGGCGCATGATGTACGGAGCCATCGGCCGCGGACTTCCGCCGGCGTTGCGCCGCTGGATCCTCCATTTCGAGGCGCGTATCGAGGACTCGGCGTCCGCCTTCGCCGCCTCCCTGCCCAGCGGATCGCGCGTGCTGGACGCGGGCGCGGGCGAACTGCAATACGCGCATCTATTCGCACGGCACCGCTATCTGGCGGTGGACCTCGGCGTGGGAGACGCGGCGTGGGATTACGGCAAGCTCCACTGCGTCGCCGATCTGGCGCGCCTGCCGCTCGCGTCCGCCTGTTGCGACGCCGCCATCAACATCGTCACGCTCGAGCATGTACGCGAGCCCGCCGCCGTGATCGCCGAACTGTCGCGCGTGCTGCGGCCGGGAGGACGGCTGCTGCTGGTGGTTCCGCACGAATGGGAAGTGCATCAGGCGCCGCACGACTACTACCGGTACACGCGGTACGGAACGCGATACCTGCTGGAGAGCGCCGGCTTACGCGTGGAATCGCTCGAACCCGCGGGCGGCTTTTTCCGCCTGCTCTCGCGGCGGCTGCTGAACGCGCTACAGTTTTTTCCGGGGCCGCTCTTCTTGGTGGCCGCGCTCGTGTTCGCGCCGCCTGCCTTGCTGTTGCCGTTGCTGGATGGGCTGGACCGCGATCGGAACTTCACACTGGGATACATATGCACCGCCGTCAAGCCGTCCTGACGCTTCTGCTCACGCTCGCTGCCCGGGCGGCCGATTTCTCCGGCGCCTCCGCGCTCGAATTCGCGCGCAAGGCTGTCGCGTTCGGTCCGCGGCCTCCCGGCACGCCGGCGATCGCCAACCTGCGCGCGTTCATCAAGGCGGAGTTGCGCAAGACGGGCGCGACGCTCGTCGACGACCGCTTCACCGCGCCGACCCCCACCGGTCCCGTCGCGATGGAGAACGTCGTCGCGCGATTCCCCGGAACTTCGGGACGCCGCATCGTGATCACCGGCCATTACGACACCAAGCCGCAGCCGGGCTTCGTGGGCGCCAATGACGGCGGCTCGTCCACCGGGTTCCTGCTCGAATTCGCGCGCGCGCTGTCGGGAGCCAAGCGCAAGGACGACGTGTTCCTGGTGTTCTTCGACGGCGAAGAGGCGTTCCGCGCGTGGACCGCCACCGATTCGCTCTACGGCAGCCGCCATCTCGCCGCGCGCTGGGCGGCCGAGGGCGCGCTCCCCGCCATCAAGGCGCTGATCAACGTCGACATGATCGGCGACCGCGACCTGTCGATCCTCAACGAGTACAATTCGAACGCTTGGCTTCGCAAGACCATCTGGAGCGCGGCGGCGTCGCTCGGGCTGTCGCGCCACTTCCAGAACGACCCCAGCTACATCGAGGACGATCACATGCCTTTCGTAAAGGCAGGTGTTCCGGCGGCCGACCTGATCGACTTCGACTACGGTCCGGGAAACCGCTACTGGCACACGAACGACGACACCATCGACAAGCTCGCCGCGCCGAGCTTCGAGGTAGTGGGCCGCGTTCTGCTCGAAACCGTCCGCCGGCTGGAGCAGTGAAACCCCAGCCGTTTCTGCGCACGGTGTCGCTTCCGCCCGGTCACGGCGCGCCGGGCGAGTTTCCTTTCGATCTGCCGTTGTTCTCCCGCCCGTTCCAGTTGGACTTCACGTCGATGGTGACGATATTGGTGGGCGAGAACGGATGCGGCAAGTCCACGCTGCTCGAGGCGGTGGCGCAGCGGGCCGGTTTCCAGATTGAAGGCGGCTCGCGCCAGCATCGCGGTGGACAGGAAGACGCCGCCGTGTCCGCGCTGGTTCCCGCGTTGCGGCTCGTCTGGAGATACCGCGGAGTACGCGGCTTCTTCCTGCGGGCGGAAAGCTTTTACAAGTTCGCGCAGTACCTCGAGGAAGCGGGATCGGACTTTCGCGCTTATGGCGGAAAATCTCTGCTGGCGCAATCCCACGGCGAGTCGTTCCTGGCGCTGTTCCGCAACAACTTCGAGGATGGGCTCTACATCCTGGACGAACCGGAGGCCGCGCTCTCGCCGGCCAGACAGTTGTCGTTTCTCTCGATCCTGCGCGACCTCACCCGCCACGGCAACGCGCAGTTCGTCATCGCCACCCATTCGCCCATCGTGCTGGCTTTCCCCGGCGCCCAAGTGATCTCGCTCGATGGCGGCGAGTTTCGCGAGGTGGACTATCGCGAGACGGACCACTACCGGATCACGCGGAGTTTTCTCGAAGCGCCGGAAAGGTACTTCCGCACGCTGTTCGAGGACTGACCGCTACTGGCCCCTGACCGGGAACAGAATCTCGCCCCAGACCACCTGGTAGGCCTCGAGAGCTCCATCGAAGGTGCGTCCCGCCCGCAGGAACACGCGTGTCTGCTTGGGCAGCGATTCCATCCCCACCGGACGGCCGTTGTCGCTGAACACGGTGTCGGGCCGGAGCGCGAAGGTGACCTTGCGCTGGGTGCGAGTCCAGAGCGTGATCTCCTCCTCCACGATCTTGTCGACGATCCCGGTGAGCGTGATCATCCCGCGCGGGAACAGATTGTCGAGAATCCCCGGCGACGAGCGCGGAGTCCAGTAGGGCGAAAGCGATCGCTGCTTGGGAGTCTGTTCGCCGGGCTTGATGTAGAGCGTAAGCGCCGTGCAGCGGCCGGCCTCGCGAAGGTCGGCGACAACCTCGACGAAATCGCCCACCCGCACCCCAACCGGCGTGACGCGCAACGTCTCCCTGGTCATGTAAGTCTGGGAGCTCACCTTGCAGCGCCGAATGGTGGCTTTGTCCAACATCGCCAAGTCACCTACCGGACCACGCACGTTCCACTCGATGAGTTCGCCCTTCCAGATCCTGACCCCCGGACCGTCTTCGGCGCGCGACGGAAGGGCGACGGCCAGCACGCACAGCAAAGCGACACGGTGCATCAGAACGGAAGTCCCTACGCCCAATGCTACAATACTCCCTCTGTCCGGCAGAACAAACGTACAAGATTTCCACGACCCGGCGCATGGCGCGATGACTCCGTTCCGCCGCGGGGGACGCTGGATGCTCGATTCCGGGATCCAGGAAACGTCCGGCGGAACGGCCCGTTACCGCCTCGTCGCCGAGGAACGCAACCTCCCGGTTTCCACCGAGATCACCGGCTACGCGGCGAGCACGTTCGTGTTCCTGTACGAAGAGACGGGCGAGCCGGACTACCTCGAGGCGGCGGTCCGCGCGGCGCGTTTCCTGTGCCGCGAGGCTTGGAATCCCGGCCTGCGCGCGATGCCCTTCGAACTGGCGCCGGGCTCGCCGTCGTACTTCTTCGACTGCGGCATCATCGTGCGTGGCCTGCTGGCGGTGTGGCGCGCGACACGGGATCAGGAGCCGCTCGACGTGGCCTTCGCCTGCGGACGCGCGATGGGCCGGGATTTCCGCACCGGCGGCGGCATTCACCCTGTGATCTCACTGCCGGAGAAGTCGCCCCAGCCGTACGAAAAGCGATGGTCGCGCGAGCCGGGCTGTTTCCAGTTGAAATCCGCCCTCGCCTGGCACGATCTCGCCGCGATCACGGGGGACCCGCAGTTCGCCGAGTGGTGGCAACGAGCGCTGGAGATGGCGGTGGCGAACGATCCGGTATTCCTGCCCGGTTCGCCGGAACGCGAACGCGTGATGGACAGGCTCCACGCTTATAGCTACTACCTCGAAGCGATGCTCGCGGCCGGCCGGGGCGGCACTCTGAAAGCGGGGATCGGCCGCGCGGCCGCCTATCTGCGCGAGATTGCCCCGGACTTTGCGCGGTCGGACGTGTACGCGCAAATCCTCCGTGTTCGGCTGATGGCCGATGCCGGCGGCCAGGTTCCGCTCGACGTAGCGGCGGCGGAAGAGGAAGCCACTGCCATCACCGGCTTTCAGTACTCGGCGGACGATCCGCGCTTGGACGGCGGCTACTGCTTCGGAAGCAAGCATGGCGCGTTGCTGCCCTACGCGAATCCGGTTTCCACCGGCTTCTGCCTCCAGGCGCGGCAGTGGTGGCTGCAATACGAAGCCGGGACCCGCGGCGCGTCGCTCGACCGCCTGATCTAGCAACCCGTGGTGCAGGTAACATGAGTCGCGTCGCGAGCGCCGCCCGGCCGAGTCCGAGGCGCGGCGGCGTGGCCGATGCCCGGGGCCGCCGCGGCGGCGATGCCATGACTGCACGCGGCCATGTCACTTGCACCACGGGCCGCTAGGACCACGATGGAGCGCGTCCTGGCCGCCGCCGCCTCCGGCACTGAAGATCTGATCCCCACGCTCATCGAGAAGATGCGCGAGATCCGTCCCGGTCTGCCGCTGTACCTGATCTCTGAGTTCCGCTTGGAGGGCGCCAACTGGATTCCCTACCACCCGGGCCGCACGCTCGAGCAGAACCTCGCGCTGGTCCGAGCCGCGCTCGAGGGCAAGCAGGTGGAGTTCTGCGGACTGATCCTACAGCCGCGCATGCCCTACTGGAAGCTCCGGTGGCTGGCGCTCCGGATCGGCGGCGCGCGGACGTTGTTCTTCAACGAACAACTGGACCACTTCATGGTGCGGCCGCGATCGCTGCCCCGGATCGTTCAGCACGTGTGGTGGCGATGCAAGAACATCGCGCGGTGGGAACTGCGTCCCGGCGGGGCCACATACACGATGCTGTGGCGGCTGGCGCACCCGCGCGCTTTCGAGCGTCCGCTGCTGGTCGCGGCCGCGCGCCTGGCCGGAGGTTGGATCGCCCGCGCCAAGCGGCCGGAACCCGCGCCGCCGCCGCCCGCCACGATCCAGCCGGCCGGGATTAGCGTGGTGATCCCTTCGCGCAACGGGCGCGAACTGCTGGAGCGCCTGCTGCCGGGCCTGCTCGACGAACTGAGCGGCATTCCATCCGAGGTGCTGGTCTCCGACAACGGGTCGGACGATGGCACGGTGGAGTTCCTGGCGGCGAAATTCCCCTCTGTCACGCCGATCGTCCACCAACGGCCGCTGTCGTTCGCGCGAGCATCGAACGCCGGAATCGAACGCGCCCGGTACTCGCACACCATGCTGCTCAACAACGATATGGTGCTCGAACCCGGGTTCTTCGCGCCGCTGCTGCGCGCGTTCGAACAAACGCCGAATCTGTTCTGCGCCACCGCCCAGATCTTCTTCCCTCCGGGCGCGCGGCGGGAAGAAACCGGCAAGGCGGTGATGCCGCGGACGCGCCCCGTCGAAGACTTCCCGCTGACCTGCGAAACACCGGTCGAAGGCGAAGACCAGACCTACGTTCTCTACGGCTCCGGCGGCTGTTCTCTCTACGATTCCGCGAAGCTGCGCGCGCTGGGCGGGTTCGGCGAAATCTTCGAGCCCGCCTACGTGGAGGATCTGGATCTGGGATGGCGCGGCTGGCAGCGCGGCTGGCCCACGGTTTTCGTCTCCGGCGCCAGGCTCGAACACCGCCATCGCGCCACCACCTCGCGATACTTCAGCGAGGACCGGCTCGCCGAGGTGCTCGAGATCAACTACCTGCGATTCCTGGCGAGCGGCGTCGCCGATGGCGCGGCGTTCGCCGGCCTGTGGCGGCGCGCGGTGACGCGGCTGGACAAACGCGCCTCCCGCATGGAGCCCGATCGCGCCGCGATGGCCGCGCTTCGCACCGCGTGGCGCGCTCCCGCGTGGACCCGCGGCGAACCGGCGTCGTTCCCCGCCCTCTGGATCCCCGCGATCGGCTCCGGCGACGTAGCCGTCTTCCCGGGAACATTGCGCCGCGGCCGCCCCACCGTGCTGGTGGCGAGCCCCTATCTGCCCTTCCCTCTCTCGCATGGCGGCGCGGTCCGGATGTTCAACCTGATGCGCGAGGCGGCGCGCGATTTCGATCAGGTGCTGGTGTGCTTCGCCAACGAACTCTCGCGGCCCGCTCCCGAGATCCTGGCCCTGTGCGCCGAAGTGGTGCTGGTGCGGCGGGAAGGCTCGCACGCGCGGCCGCTGACCGATCGCCCCGGCGTGGTGGAAGAGTTCGACTGGCCGGCGTTCCGCGCCGCGCTGCGGCTCGCCGTCGACAAATGGCGGCCGGGCGTGGCTCAGCTCGAATTCACGCAGTTAGCGCAGTACTCGGGCGATTGCACGCCCGCTCGCTCGATTCTGGTCGAGCACGACGTGACGCTCGATCTCTACGCGCAGTTGCTCGCCCAGGGTGAGGATTGGGAAACGCGCCAGCAGTACGAACGGTGGGTGCGATTCGAGAAGGACGCGTGGTCGCGCGTGGACGCGGTGGTCGCGATGTCGGAAAAGGATCGCGCGGCGGTGGGCGTGCCGCACGCGGTGTGCCTGCCCAACGGCGTCGATCCCGAGCGCTTCCGGCCCGACGGGTCCGAGCCCGAAGCGGCCCGCGTACTCTTCATCGGATCGTTCGCCCATCTGCCGAACGTGATGGCGGTCGACTTCTTCCTTCGCCAAGCTTGGCCCGCCGTGCTCGAGGCATCGCCAGGCGCGCGGTTCCACATCATCTCAGGAAAGGACCCCGCCTACTTCCTCGAGCGGTACCGCGATCGCGTGTCGCCGCCTCTGGACTCGCCCGGAGTCGAGATGGAGGACTTCGTCTCCGATCCTCGCCCCGCCTACCGCCGCGCGACCGTGGTGGCGGCTCCCTTGCTCGCCTCGGCGGGAACGAACATCAAGATCATGGAAGCGATGGCGATGGGCCGCGCGATCGTGACGACGCCCGGGGGCATCAACGGGCTGGACGGACTGCGCCGGGGCGAGGATCTGATGATCGGCGAAACGGGCTCCGAACTGGCCGCCGCGATCCTACGCCTGTTCGCCAACCCGGACGAGCGGCGGCGGCTCGAGCGCAACGCTCGCGCCACGGCGGAGCGGGACTACGGTTGGGCCGCGATCGGCCGGCGCCAGAAGGAACTCTACGATCGCTACTTCGCGGGCGCGGGCGCCGGACCGGGCTTGGGCTCGTCGAACGGCGGATAAGCGAACGTGACCTTGATCGGGATCGTCTTGCCCAGCGGCTCGATGATCAGCAGCGCGCGCAGGTCCGGCTTCTTCGCCGTTCCCACCGGACGGCAGTGGACGGTCAGCTTGGCCTTCTGTCCCGCCTCCACCTTGGTCTGATCGAGCGCGAACACAACGCCCGGGAAATCGTCGGCCTGCATCGAGATTTCGATCGGACCGTCGAAATCGTTCAAAATGTTGACTTCGCCGTTGGACGGCTTGTGGCTCAGCAGTTCGATGGAGTCCTTGTCGGCCTTGACGCGCGACTTCAGATCGGCCACCTTGATGCCTCGGGCCTCGATCAGTTTGCCAAGATCCTCGCCGTCGATCTTCTTCGCCGGATCGCCGTCGGGGCCCGGATTCATGCGCCCGAACGGCGTTTCCCGGGCGCTGGTCTTCTCGACGGTCCACCACCACTGGCCCTTGTCGTCCCGCGCCCAACTGGAGACGACGGGACGGTGCACGTCCATTTTGCCGAAGCCGACGAAATAGAACTCGGTGTCGATGTCGGCGACTACCTTGGCCCGCTGGAAGCCTTCCTCGTAGTTGATGCTGACGATTTTGAAGCCGCGCATCTTGATCTTCTCCGCCCCGAAGAAGACGTCCTTGCTGTCCTCGTGCACGACGGCGTCGGCCTGCCGGTACTTTCCCTGGACATGCATGTCGTAGAAGTACGTCACCTTCTCGCGGAGGGCGTTGTCGACATCGGGCGGAGCCTTTGTGAACAGGTTGCCGAAGCCACCTTGAGGAAAAGCCGAGGCGGCGCCGAGCAGGGCCGCGAGTGCGAATCGCCAAGTAGTCACTACCATCATTGTAGTCCGACGCGCAAGCGCGGGATCGGTTTCGTTCCAATTCTCCCGCCGCCCTGGATTTCGGCATGCTGCCTGGCGCATCTGCTCGAGAGCAATCCGTTTCCGGCCGACTCGCGGTACAATGATGAGTTGCCTTTGGCTTCCTCGAGGAGCCCTGTATGCTCTTTGCCACCAGAGACCTAGAACTTCGGAAGATCGACTTTCGAACAACGCTCGCTCCCGGCCAGATCGACTTCATGGACTCCGGCCTGCGGCAGACGTCTCCTTTGGAGGCGAGCGGAACCGCCGAACTTGTCAACGGGATGGACGACATCCGTGTTCAGGGACACCTGTCCGCCAGCTTCGAGATAAACTGCGACCGGTGCCTCGAGCCGGTGTCGTTGCCGATGGGTGACGACTTCGATCTGGTGTATCGCCCCGCCGAGGCCGAACAAGGCCCCGAAGAAAAGGCGATCACCGGCGAGGACGCCGAAGTCGGTTATTATGAAGGATCGGGGATCGAACTCGGCGACGTCGTGCGCGAACAGGTGCTGCTGTGGATGCCAGCCCATGTTCTGTGCTCGGATTCGTGCAAGGGGATCTGTCCGATGTGCGGAGCCAACCGGAATCGCGAGGCGTGCGCATGCCGTGCGCCCAAGCTCGACGAACGCTGGAAAGCCCTGGAAAACCTCAAATCAGGAGAATAGAATGCCCAATCCCAAGCGGCGCCACTCGAAGCGCCGCAAGAACTCCCGCCGCGCGCACGATTTCCTTTCGCGCCCGGCCTTGGCCACTTGCCCCGATTCCGGCATGGCGATGATGCCGCACCGCGTGAGCCCCCACACGGGAAAATACAAGGGCCGCGAAGTGATCGAGGTCGAGCAGTCGTAGCCGCCGGATCGCCATGATTTCCATCGCCGTCGACGCCATGGGCGGCGATCACTTCCCGAAATCAGAGGTCGAGGGAGTGATTCAGGCCGTTCGGCAGTATCCCGTTAGGGTGCTGTTGGTGGGTCGCGAGGAAGTGGTGCGTCCGGAATTGGAGCGCCAATGTCCCGGCTGGAAGTCGTTGAACATCCAGTTGATCCACGCGACCGAGTACATCACCATGGAGGATTCCGCCGCCAAGGCGGTGCGGAGTAAAAAGGACAGTTCCATCCGCGTGGCGTGCCGTCTGGTGCGCGACGGTGAGGCCGCCGGAGTCGTGTCGGCCGGCAATACCGGCGCTATCATGGCGACCGCCAAACTGGTCCAGGGTGTGGCTCCCGGAGTGGAGCGGCCGGCGCTGGCCACAACGTTGCCCACCGGAACGGGCCAGCCGTCGATCGTCGTCGATGTCGGAGCCAACGTCGACTGCACCGCGGAAATGCTCGCCCAATTCGCGGTCATGGGCGAATGTTACGCGCGCAACGTACTCCACATAGTAAACCCCCGCGTGGGGCTGCTGTCGATCGGCGAGGAAGAGCACAAGGGTAACGAACTAACCAAACAGGCGACGCCGTTGCTCAAGTCGCTGCCACTCAACTTCATCGGCAACGTCGAAGGGCGGGACATCTTCCGCGGCACCGTGGACGTGGTGGTCTGCGATGGATTCGTCGGGAACATCGTGCTCAAGGTCGGCGAAGGAGTCGCCGACATGATGAAGAGCCTCCTGAGGGAGGGGTTGGGCGCCACGCCGGTTCGCCGGGCGGGAGCGTTCCTCGCCAAGGGCGGCTTCCAGGAATTGAAGCGCCGCACCGATTACACCGAGTACGGCGGAGCGCCCCTCCTAGGGGTGAAGGGCGGCGCCTGCATCATTTGCCACGGAAGCTCCAACGCCAACGCAATCAAGAACGCGGTCCGCGTGGCGATGGAGTACGCGCAAACCGGTGTCAACGCGCGAATCGAAGCCGAACTCGGACGGCCGGTCGGTAACGGATAGCCCCGCGTACGCGGTCCGGCCCACGCCGGCGGCGCCGCTGGCGCGAGACCGGCGAGGCAGCATTGCCAAGGGATCTTCTGCTATCATCAAGGGTCCGCGCCGCACCCGTTCATCGAGTACCTGCTTGCCCCGGGGACGCTCAGCCCGCGGAGCGAGAAAGGTGATATCCCAATGAAGATTTACTTGGTAAACCCGAGCGACGTTGCGTTCGGCACGGCTGTGATCACGCCGCGTTGGTTGTTCGTTTTGGCGGCGGCGACTCCCAAGAGATTCGGCGATCCGGTGATCGTCGACGAGACCCTGGAAGCTCTGGATACCGAGCGCATCCAGCCCGGCGATGTTGTGGGAATCGGAATCCACACCGCCAACGCGCTCCGGGGCATGGAAGTGGGCCGGGCCGCCCGGGAGAAGGGCGCCTGGGTAGTCTACGGTGGAATTCACGCGACGCTCTATCCGGACGAGCCGCGCGAACTGGGCGGCGCGCACGCGGTCGTCAAAGGCGACGGAGACGACATTTGGGCCAAGGTGCTCGGCGACCTCGAGGCCGGGTCGCCGAAGCCGGTCTATGACGGCGGGCGCATCGACGGCGACCGGTTCCTGCCGGCGCGATGGGACCTGATTCCCAAGGACAGCTACATGTGGGCGTCGGTGCAAACCGTCCGCGGTTGCCCGAAGCACTGCTCGTTCTGTTCGGTATGGCGCACCGATGGACAGAAGCCCCGGCAGCGCCTGGTCGACGCGGTGATCGGCGAGATCGTGGAGCTGCGCCGAATGGGCTACCGGTTCATCGCGCTCGCCGACGACAACTTCTATCCGGTGACCCTCACCGATATCCAGTTGGCCGAGCGGCAGCACAACGACGCGAGGGTGGCCGAACTGAAGGCGCTTCGCGCCGAACGTTTCGAGTTGATGCGGCGAATGACGATGCTGCCCTCCGACATGATCTTCTTCACGCAGATCACGATGGAGGCCGCCGAGGATATCGAGTTCCTCCAGGCCATGCAGTCGGCTCGCATCAAGGGCGCGCTCGTTGGCGTCGAAGCCGTCACCGAGGAAGGACTCAAGTCGGTTTTCAAGGATTTCAACCTCGCCGGCGACAATCTGGCGGTTCGCCTCCAGACGTTCAAGGAACATGGCGTGCACGTCCTCGGATCGTTCATCTTCGGTCTTCCGACCGACCGCGCCGATACGTTCAAGGCCACCGCCGAGTTGGCCAAGCGGGCCAAGGTAACGTTTGCCCAGTTCGTCATGATGACGCCTTTTCCCGGCACTGTCGATTTCCAACGCTGGGAGAAAGAGCAGGGGGACTCGGTCGCCAAGGTGGATGGCGTCCCGTTGACTCGCTATTGGCTGATTCCCGGGTACAAACGGCCGAAGCTCTACATTCCCCATCCCACGATGGAAGCCAACGAGGTTCGCGCGCGTACGCAGGGGGTGTGGGACGATTTCTACAGCCTGCGGTCGATCTGGAATCGCGCCGATTGCGTGAAGAGCCTGAAGTCGCGGATCGCGTTCGTGTTCATCTCCAAGCTGTACCGGCAGATGTACGCCAACACCGGAATCGCCGCCGACAGCGCCAGGAGAAACAAGGCCAACCGGTGGGCGCGGTGGATCGCCAAGCCCTTGCGCAGCCTGTTCACCGCCAAGCCGATGCCCGATTTGCAGATCCCCGGCGGACGGACGCTCGAGACACCGGTGCTTACCATCCTTGGCCAGTAATCGATGAATCCACAGATGGCTGGTGATCAGCCAAAACAGCCGATTCCCGGCGTGAAGCATTTGATCGCCGTCGGGAGCGGCAAGGGCGGCGTCGGCAAAACCACCGTCGCGGTGAACCTGGCTATCTCGTTGTCGCGTCTGGGACAGCGCATCGGTCTGCTCGACGCCGACGTGTATGGCCCCAACGTTCCGATGATGATGGGAGTAAACCAGGCGCCGCACTCCGTCGACAACCGGATCCAGCCTCTCGAAAAGGATGGCATCCGGTTGATGTCGATGGGTTTCCTGAACCCCGGCGACAAGCCGTTGGTCTGGCGGGGACCGATGCTGCACAGCGTCATGCAGCAGTTCCTTCGCGGCACCGACTGGGGTGAACTCGACTGCC
>SXGS01574299.1_pt1 | contig 58836 bp, 34 predicted proteins | sample 3174681 | NCBI WGS metagenome assembly SXGS01 (sample SAMN11356861, study PRJNA531348) | freshwater metagenome | isolation source: freshwater sample F1-80 | place: China: Fuxian Lake, Yuxi | collected 2017-12-25
AAAGTCGAAATCTTGAAACTGCCCTGGGGGATAGAAAAGTCATGCGATCCCGCTCAAATGCGCTCCGATCACCATCACCAACCATGCACTTCCCTCTTCAAAAATATCGCACACTTTCTCTCTCCGCCCCACCCGTCGTGTCGTCCAACCTCGATTTTCAAGTGAGTTCAGGGCAATTACCGCTTGTGTTTTTGGTGCTCCTGAGAACACTGCGCGCTCCAAGTTTTACTGTATTTAAGCTGTATGAGTCTGGAAGCTGAAGAATCGTCATTGAGTTTCGACCTCCTCACCAAGATTGAGGAGAACAAACAAATCATCAAAATCGTCCTAACCGCGCTGATCCTCGGGATCGCCGCAACGATTGTGGTTCGGTGGTATATGAAATCCGTCGAAATCGAGGCCAGCCATGCCGTGGTCGGCGCCGGTATCGTTCCGGCTCGTTCGACAAATGAAGTCCCCGCCGATACTTGGCTAAAGGTTGCCGCCCAACACTCAGGGACACAGGCCGGTCGTCGCGCCTTGCTCCTGGCGGCCTCCAAACTATTCCAGGATGGCCGCTACTCAGACGCCGAGGCCAAGTTCGATGCGTTGATTGCCGAAGGCTCCACCGACTCGATTCTTCCCAGTGCCGCTTACGGCAAAGCCGCCTGCCTGGATGCCCAGAACAAACTTCAAGAAGCCGCCGCGGCTTACCAAAATGTGATCAGCCGGTTCCAAAACGCCCCCGTCTATGAACTCGCCCGCATGGGCCGTGCCCGTATCCACGAGGCTTCCAACCAACACGAGCAGGCTCTGGCGATTTATGATGAAATGACGAAGTCGTCCTCGGCCACTGCTGGCAACGCAGCGGGGCGTCGCGAAGCGTTGCTCATCAAATTCCCCAATCTTTCCAAGCCCCAAAGCGCCACCAACACGATCAACGTGGTGCCTGCACCGGCAGCCTCCGCCAAATAGAAAGCACCCCATCGGGACCTGATGCAAGCCGGACACTGAGGCTGCAGGGTGATTTCTGGCTTTTGCCGTCCCACCTACACTGAGCTCATGACAATTTCCATCATCGGAACAGGTTACGTCGGGCTGGTCACGGGCGCTTGTTTCGCCGAAGCCGGCCACACGGTCATTTGCGTCGACTGCGATGCGTCCAAGGTCGCCACTCTCCAGAAAGGGGGTGTCCCCATTTATGAACCTGGCCTGGAGGAGCTCTTGGTGCGCAATACCGCTTCCGGTCGGCTGCGATTTACCACGTCGACCGAGGAAGGCGTCGCCAACTCCCAAGTCATCTTCATCGCAGTACCAACTCCATCACTCGCCGATGGAGGCGTCGACCTGAGCTTCATCGAAGGGGTCGCCCGCGAAATCGCTGGTTGCCTCACCGGATATCGAATCGTTGTCGACAAGAGCACGGTCCCGGTCAAAACCGCCGAAAAAGTTGCCGAAACTATTAAGCGTTACTCCAAGGGAAAGGCCGACTTCGATGTTGTCAGTAATCCTGAATTCCTGCGGGAAGGGTTCGCCGTCGAGGATTTGCAGCATCCAGACCGGGTCGTCATCGGCGTCAGCAGTGAACGTCCGGTGGCTGCCATGCGTGAAATTTACGCACCATTCCAAGCGCCGATCATCGTCACAGACACCAATTCGGCGGAATTGATCAAGCACGCTTCGAATTCGTTCCTGGCCCTTAAGATCTCTTACGCCAATGCCCTTTCGATCGTGTGTGAAGCCACCGGTGCTAATGTCCAGGAAGTAGTCCGGGGCATGGGTATGGATGAACGCATCGGCAACCGTTTCCTCAACGCTGGATTGGGCTTCGGCGGTTCTTGTTTCCCCAAGGATTTAAGCGCGTTCATCCGCATTAGCGAAGAATTGGGTTACGACTTCCGATTGCTTAAGGAAGTCCAACACATCAACTCCGACCAGATGGCTCGTTTCGTCCGGAAGCTCGCCAGCATTCTTTGGGTATTGAAGTACAAGCGCATCGGTGTCCTGGGCTTGGCTTTTAAGCAGAATACCGACGACGTCCGGATGTCGCCCGCCATCGAACTCTGTCAGCGGCTGATTCAGCAGGGCGCCACACTGCGGGTTTATGATCCACAGGCCATGGAGAAGGCCAAAGCGCTGCTGCCAGAAAACGACAAGACGACTTACGTGGCCCACATGGATGATGTGCCCGCCGGATGCGATGCCTTGGTCATCGCTACGGAATGGCCCCAATTCACCAAACTCGATTTGGTCCGAGCCCGCGAGGAGATGCGCACCCCCATTATCCTCGATGGCCGCAACCTGCTGGAGCGTCCTAGCGTGGAGTCCCACGGATTCCTCTATCACGGCGTCGGCCGTTAATTCTCGGATGAATGCCGTTCTTGGTGCCTGTCTGAAACCGGGACACGCCGCTTAAACCCGGTTCCAGGTTCTCATGGATCAAACCGAAGGTCGCGAAATCAAGACCACGCGCATCATCGACGTTGCCGCCGCGCTGGTATTCTTTAGACGACGGCTTCTGATCACCCAAAGACCACCCGGCGGCCATCTGGCAGGCTTTTGGGAATTTCCCGGAGGCAAAGTGGAGCCCAACGAATCCTGGGAAAACTGTCTGCACCGAGAACTGCTTGAAGAGTTGCGCTACGACGTACGGGTCGGCGGTTTGTTTTCTGAAATTGTACACCATTACCCGGAAAAATCCGTTCGGCTTCGATTCTTTTGTTGCACCCCCTGCAGACCCAATTCGCAGCCAGTCGCCATGGGATGCTCCGCATATGCTTGGATCACTCGGGCGGAACTCGGCCATTATGCGTTCCCGCCAGCCGACGCTAAACTCCTGGAGGCACTCCAGGCCGACCAAAGGATCTGGAAGAATCCGCCCAGACCGGAACCGACCTCGCAACCCTCATGAACCACCCAAATGCCCGTGCCGCCCGAACTCGCCTCGCAATCGCACTCACTATCGCGGGCTCTGACAGCGGCGGCGGCGCTGGCATCCAGGCAGACCTGAAGACCTTCGCGGCACTCGGCGTGCATGGAACGTCGGCTGTCACCTGCCTCACGGCCCAAAACCCTGAGGGTGTCTTTGGGATTCAACCCACCACGGCACGGATGGTGCGGGACCAGCTCGAAGCCATCTTTTCAACGTTGCCCCCAACGGCCGCCAAAACCGGCATGTTGTACTCCGCTTCGATCATCCGGGCCGTGCTTCAAGCGCTTGAAGATCACCCCAAATTAAAGCTCGTGGTTGACCCCGTCATGGTCGCCACCAGCGGGGCGAAATTGCTCAAACTAGAGGCCATCCGAATTCTTTGTGATCAGCTGATCCCTCGCGCCCTTGTGGTGACACCCAATCTCGATGAAGCCGAGATTCTTACCGGTCGAAAACTGAAATCATTGGACGATATTCGAGAAGCCGCCCGCCAAATCCATGCCACGCACGGGTGTGCCGTGTTGCTAAAAGGAGGTCATCTCGCCGACCGCACCACCGCCACTGACATCCTGTTTGATGGTCAGAGGGAAACCCAGTTCGAAGCCCCATACGCGCGGGGAGTAACCACTCATGGAACCGGGTGTACCTATTCAGCAGCCATTGCCGCAGAACTTGCCAAAGGCTCGCCACTCCTGGAAGCCGTGGAAACCTCGAAGTGGTTTATCACCCAAGCCATCCACACCAGCCAGCGCATCGGTCGCCACACGGTACTGAATACCATTCAGCCCCCAGATCTTGAAGATTGACGGACTTCTGGTAAAAGGGACAACAATGGCAGGCATGAACCCAGCGTCTCGTCCTTTGACTTGTTGGATGGCAATCCTCGCGGGATGGGTCCTCTCAACCGTCCTGAATCCAGGCCTCTGTGCCGGTTTTGTCCGCGTGGAACGACTTCCAGTAGGTGCCGTGCAACCCAAACTCACGCAATCTTTCGACGGATCCATTCATTTAATCTACCTCGCGGGAGACTCACGCGCCTCGGATGTTTTCTACCAGACCATGCCCCCGCGAGCCACAGCATGGAGCACACCGCTCAAGGTCAATTCCCAGTCGGGTTGTGCCATCGCCATCGGGACAATCCGTGGAGCCGATCTCGCCATTGGACGCGACGGGCAAGTACATGTCGTCTGGAACGGCTCTGATAAGGCCACGTCCCGGCGAAAATCCAGCAGCCCACTCCTTTACACCAGAAAATCTAAAAGCGCTTTGTCTTTCGAACCGGAACGTAATCTGATTCAAACCACTCGTCATCTGGATGGCGGCGGAACCGTTGCCGCTGACGCCGGTGGCAATGTCTATGTCTTGTGGCACGCCTCCGGTCCCGATGTCGCCGATGGCGAGGAGGCTCGGACCGTCTTTCTCACTCAGTCGTCCAACGACGGGGCGTCGTTCACCCCAGAACGCTCCATCAGTCCAGCCTCGATGGGGGCATGCGGTTGCTGTGGCATGAGCGCCATCACAGACTCTCACGGTAACGTTTACGGGTTGTTTCGCGCCGCAGGCCACCGCGAGGACCGGGATAGTATCCTCCTCAGGTCCACTGACCACGGACTATCCTTCACCACGCGGACACTGGAAACTTGGAAAGGCACGCAATGCCCGATGAGTTTGCCTTCCTTAAGCACCACGGCAGACGGTGTCATAATCTCGTGGGAAACCGGACGGCTTGTGGCCTCGGAAGTGGTGGGCCCCAATGCCTCAGTTCAAAAGCTGAACCCCACCGGGTCCGGCAAGCGCAAACATCCCGTCACCGTCCAGAACCGTGTTGGTCAACGGTTGATGGTATGGTCCGAGGGCACCGGTTGGCAAAAAGGTGGGGCTGTGGAATGGCAGCTATTCGACGCCAAAGGCACCCCGATTGGCTCGCCCGAGCGACGCGAGGGCCTGCCAGTCTGGAGTCGTCCAGCGGCTGTGGTCGATGCCGCCGATAACTTCCTGGTGATCTGGTGATAATTTGGCGTTGGACGGGGATGCTGCTGATCCTGGCAGCTGCGACCGCTGTATACTGAGACGACCGTAGGTTCGGGCTATGTTTCCCACCATAGGTGCGACTCGGAATTTCTAAAACCTAGCCGTCAATCCCTCTGGCGGTAGCTACCACTTATCGGCTAGCCTCCGGCGTCACGATACCGATCCATGACCCGGAAATCTATTCATCATCCATTCATCTCGAGCTTGCTTCTGGGCCTCTGTGCCGCCTTCTTCAGCGTCCAGTATCCCTCCGGTGCTCAATCGATCGCATCGGCCGCGCCTGACTTCACACGGGAAGTCCGTCCCATTCTCTCGCGCCATTGCTTCAAATGTCATGGCCCCGACGACCTGGCGCGCAAGGGTAATCTTCGACTCGATGTTCGCGAAAGCGCCATACACACCGCCAAATCCGGCAGTGTTGCGATCGTGCCGGGAAATCCAGGGACAAGTGAACTGGTTAAGCGCTTGATGACGACGGATTCAGACGATGTCATGCCGCCGCCGGAAACCAAGCAACCCCTCACTGTCGCCCAGATTGATGTCCTGAAACGATGGATCCAATCCGGTGCGGAATACCGGAACCATTGGTCCTTCGAAGCGCCGCGTTCGAGTATTCCTAAGTCGATCAAGAATGAAGCTTGGCCCCAGAATACCTTAGATCGATTCATTCTCGCCCGCCTGGAAAAAGAGGGGCTTGAACCCGGTGCGAAAGCAGACCCCATCTCCCTAATCCGACGTCTCTACCTGGACTTGATCGGAATGTCGCCATTGCCGGACGAAGTGGAGTCCTTTCAAAAGGACTATGTGTTGAACCCTCGGACAGCTGTGGAACGTCGAGTCGACAACCTGCTTGCGTCACCCCGATACGGGGAGCGCTGGGCCAGGCGCTGGTTGGACCTTGCGCGCTACGCCGACACGAATGGTTATGAAAAGGACCGCAACCGTAGCATATGGCCTTATCGGGATTGGGTGATCCGGTCCCTGAATGCCGATATGCCCTTCGATCTGTTTACGATTTGGCAACTCGCCGGTGACCTTATGAAACCCCAGGACCTCCCGCCCGGGACGTCGCCTCTCGACCCGCTCATCGCCACCGGGTTCCATCGGAATACCATGCTGAACGAAGAGGGCGGCATTGATCCCCTGGAATTCCGGTTTCATGCCATGACGGATCGTGTTTCAACGACCGGCGCCACGTGGCTGGGGCTAACGCTCCAATGCGCTCAGTGCCACACGCACAAATACGACCCCATTCCCCATCGGGAATACTATCAACTCATGGCGTGTCTCAACAATGCCGACGAGCCAGAAATCGATCTCCCAAATCCCGATCTCGAAGCTCAACACCAATCGAATCTGAAACGAATTCCAGCGCTGCTCGTTGACCTCGCCAACCACTGGCCCGTCACGAAACTCGCCTGGTCACCGCTAAGGCCGGTTGCCATAACCGCCGCCAGCGGTGAAACCGCCACCCTCCTCGAGGATCAGTCCGCACTCTTCCCTGCTACGAGTGCCGACAAGGAAATCCACACGTTCATCCTGGAAACCACCCTCACCAATCTAAGCCATCTCCGATTGGAGGGGCTCACCCACGAGTCACTCCCATCCAAAGGCCCTGGGCGCGTCGCCCATGGGAACTTCGTGCTCAGCGAAATTCGCGTTCAGGCAAACCCTCGAACCGCACCGCCCGGCGGCTCTCCCGCAACGGTCAAAATTGTGAGCGCCACCGCGGATGCCGAGCAGAAGCAATACCCGGTCACTCAGGCATTCGATGGAAAACCCGATACGGGCTGGGGCGTCCACGCCGAGGGCAAGCCGTTGAATGCCAATCATCATGCCGAATTCCGCTTTGAAAAGCCCATCAGCCATACCGGTGGCACCCGCCTGACAGTCACCCTGGAGTATCAACTGGGTGGCCGGCATACGCTAGGCCGCGCCCGCATCAGTGTCGGTGTACCTGCGGGGGATGCCCTGGCGATCCAAAAGCAAAGGGAGGAATCCTTGGACAAGGCCTTCCGCGCATGGCTGGAAACCGAGCGCCAGCGGCGAGTCTCATGGACACCAATCCGCCCCAGTGCCATGCGCTCGAACCTTCCGCGACTGGAACTACAAGCGGACGATTCGATTCTTGCGAGCGGAGACATAACCAAAAATGATCTGTACAAACTTCAATTCGATACGTTGCCAAAAGGCACCACCGCCATCCGCCTGGAGGTGCTCCCTGACGATCGTCTCCCCGCGCATGGCCCGGGCCTCGCTTACTACGAAGGACCGAAGGGAGATTTTTTCTTGGGCGAATTCGAGGTTCAATCCAATGCTCATAAGCTGAAGCTCCAGGGGGCCACCGAGAGTTACTCGAAAAACAACTTTGGCGGTAATGCCCAGGCATCGCTGGCCATGGATGGGGATCCTCAAACCGGTTGGTCCTGCGCCGGTCAATTTGGTGTCCGCAACGAGGCGGTGTTCCAACTCGCCAAACCACTGACGGAAACGGTGCCGACCGAAATACGCCTCCAATTCGGACGCCATTTCGCCTGTTCGCTCGGTCGCTTTCGGCTCTCGATCACCCGCGATACGGCCGCCACCGCCAGTGGTTTGCCACAGGAAACACGTGAACTCCTGGCGCTGCCTGACCATCAGTTGTCGGAGGAACAGCGCCAAGCACTACGTCAGGTGTTCTTATTGAATGCGCCCGAACTCGCGACAGAACGCGCGGAAATTGATCGATTGCGACAGCCGCCCAAACACCCCACTACGCTCGTGCTCCAGGAACGGCCCGACGGCCAGATGCGCCCCACCTTCATTCACAAGCGAGGCGAATTCCTACAGCCAACCGAGTCTGTCCACGCGGGAGTTCTCAGCGTCCTAAATCCACTTCCGAAGGAGAGCCAGACCAATCGACTCACATTCGCCCGTTGGCTCGTCGCGCGTGAGAATCCCTTGACCTCGCGAGTCACTGTGAACCGTGCCTGGCAGGCGTTCTTTGGTAAAGGGTTGGTTCGAACAACTGAGGACTTCGGTCTGCAAGGTGAAGCGCCCTCACACCCGGAGCTGTTAGATTGGCTCGCTCTGGAATTCATGAACCAGGGTTGGTCGTTCAAAAAGCTTCACCGACTGATTGCCACCAGCGCCACCTACCAACTCAGTTCCAAATTTCCTAATTCCGACACGGGCGATGCGCACTCCTCTGTCCTTCGAGACCCAGACAACCGTCTGTTGTCCCGCTTTCCACGAACTCGACTGGAAGCCGAGGTGTTGCGCGACAGCATCCTTCGTTCGAGCGGGCTACTGTCGGACCGCATGGGCGGGCCGGGGGTGTACCCTCCCCAACCCGAGGGCATCACTGAAGTCACCTTCGGCCAACCCAAATGGCCTGCGAGTCAAGGAGAGGATCGCCATCGCCGCAGCGTGTATACGTTCCTGAAACGCACGGCACCGTTTGCCTTCTACAACACCTTTGACGCCCCGAGTGGTGAGGCTTGTGTCGCCCGGCGCGAACAGTCCAACACCCCACTCCAGGCGCTGACCATTATGAACGACGTGCTTTTGGTCGAGTCGTCCCAGGCCTTGGGACGATTGGCATCCGAGTTTCCTGGCAACCCTGAGCAGCGCCTCCAGTTCCTCTTCCAACGATGTCTCGTTCGGCACCCTCAGCCTGAGGAACTCCAAGAGTTGTTGGCTTACTTCCAACGTCAACTCCGCCGCTTCGAAACCGGGGAGTTGGATCCCACGAAGGTTGGAGGCGTGGGTCCAGGAAACCCCGCTGAACGCGCTGCATGGACAGCACTCGCCCGAGTTCTTCTCAATCTCGACGAATCGGTGACCAAAGGCTGACTCCCCCATCTTATGCACCCTTCCTTTACCTCAACGTCTCGCCGTCACTTCCTCCGCGACTGCGGAATGGGTCTAGGCAAAATCGCACTGGCAGGCCTCCTCACCGACTCGTTCCGGGTTACCGCCTCTCAGGCCATCTCGGCACCCAGCAACCCGTTGGCTCCGCGGGTGCCGCATTTTGCGCCCAACGCCAAACGAGCCATCCATCTCTTCATGACGGGAGCTCCGAGTCAGTTGGAATTGTTCGATCATAAACCCGAACTCACCAAACTCGAAGGCAAACCACTTCCCGAATCGGTCATTCGCGGCCAGCGCTACGCCTTCATTCGACCCGATGCTGCGGTGCTCGGTCCGCGCTTCAAATTCTTGCGTCACGGCCAAGCCGGCACCGAGTTGTCTGAGGCACTTCCGCATCTTTCCCAGATCGTGGACGACATCTGTCTGGTGAAATCGGTCCGAACGGATCAATTTAATCATGCTCCAGCTCAAATCTTCTTCAACACGGGCTTCTCTCAACCGGGACGCCCCAGCCTCGGTTCTTGGGTCTTGTATGGGCTGGGTTGTGAAACCCAAGACTTGCCAGCCTTCGTCGTCATGAGCACTGGCGGCGGCATCAGCGGCGGATCCGCCAATTGGGCTAGCGGGTTTCTCCCGACGACCTACACGGGAATCCGCTTTCGCAACCAGGGAGATCCCATCCTCAATGTGTCCAGCCCCGCCGGCATTGATGCCCAACTCCAAAACGAATCGATCGCCCTCATGGGAGCGCTGAATCGACATCAGCTGGATCAGGTTCGGGACCCGGAAATCGCCACTCGCATCGCTTCCTACGAGATGGCCTTCCGGCTCCAAACGAGCGCACCGGAACTGATGAATCTGCGCGGTGAAACCAAAGAGACACTGGAGCTCTATGGCTGCGATCCCGACAAACCGTCCTTCGCGCGAGCGTGTCTGCTCGCCCGCCGCATGATCGAACGCGGCGTTCGATTCATTAACATTTATCACGAAGGATGGGACGCCCACAGCGATGTCTCCGGCAATGTGAAATCCAATTGCGCCGCCACCGATCGAGCCAGCGCCGCCCTGGTTCGCGACCTCAAACAACGCGGTCTACTCAAGGATACATTGGTGGTCTGGGGCGGTGAGTTTGGTCGCACGCCCATGGTGGAGACCAACCCCTCCTTGGGTCGAAGCCTAGGCCGAGACCATCATCCGCAAGCCTATACCATGTGGCTCGCCGGCGGTGGCATCAAACCCGGTCTGACCTACGGCAAAACCGATGATTTGGGATTCCATGTGGTCGAAAACCCCGTGCATGTCCACGATCTGCAGGCAACCCTGCTCCATTGCCTCGGATTCGATCATGAAAAGCTCACCTTTCACCAAGCGGGCCGCGACTTCCGACTCACCGATATCCACGGCACTGTCGTCAAAGAGATCCTCGCCTAGTCAGATTAAAAAAAATTAACGCAGCATTCCGAATCCTGATGTTGTCAAAACGCGCCGTCCCAGCATGATGTCCAGAGGCGCTCCCACATTGCCCAATCAAGTGAGTTCCACCCAACGCTTAGACCAAATCATTGCCATGAATCGCTCCAATTCAGTTAAGGCGCTTCTTTGCGCCGCTGTGCTCGGATCATCGCTCCCCGCGCAGGCTCTCACCTTCAAAGCTCTCCTGGACGGACCCACCGAAGCGCCGCCCAACGATTCCAAAGGCAAAGGGGTCGCCTTTGTTGAATACGATGCCACTGCAAAAACCCTCGAATTCAACGTGGAATTCTGGGACCTCACTGGCATCACCACAGCCGCCCATATTCATGCGCCGACAAGCTCGGCCAATTCGGGTACCGTTGGAGTCGCCGTTCACTCGCCCTCGCTGACCAACTTCCCTCTCGGGGTTCAGGACGGAACCTATTCCCAAACGTTCGACCTCTCCCTCGCCAGCAGTTTTAGCGCGGGATTCATCAACAATTTTGGTGGCGGCACGGTGGACGGCGCGCGAGCCGCGTTGATTGGCGCGCTCACTGACGGAAAGGCCTATCTCAACGTGCACACCAGTTACAAGGGCGGCGGGGAGATTCGCGGATTCTTTGCCACGGCTGTCCCTGAAAGCGCAGCGACAGCGTCGTTGATGTTCCTCGGTCTGGTTGGCTTGGGGATCGTTGGCCGCCAAGTCACGGAACTTTGAAGGCCCTCTGGACCTGCACGGTTGGCCCAAACCGGGGTCGATCACGCAGCTCAGCAGGTGTTTTATCGAAAGCGGGTGAAGTCGCCTCGGCTTCACCCATTTTACATTGTCCAACCACCTTCAAATTTCCGCCCGCGACCCCGGGACATGGATCACCCCAGGGTCTCCCGATTCGGCTTCGATGGATGGCCTATGTGTGAATCGCGCTTACCACAGAGGCCGAACGCGCTGTGAGTTGAACCAACGTGTCACGTTGAGCCCATGCAAGCTCGGGATTTGGGTAGTCTAAGTTGTAGTGCAATCCTCGGCTCTCAGGACGTTGGAGGGCGCAGGACACAATCAAATCCGCCACCGTCGCGATGTTGCGTAGTTCGAGCAGATCACTCGTCACTTTAAAGTCCCAAAAGTACTCGCGAATCTCTTCTTGCAGATTTGCCAAGCGGTTGCCCGCACGCTGTAACCGCTTGTTCGTCCGAACGATTCCCACGTAGTCCCACATCAACCGCCTGATTTCTTCCCAGTTGTGGGAGACCACGACCATCTCGTCGGCATCGTGGGCCTTGCCGGTTTCCCATTCCGGAATAGTCACAGAACTCGGATCCGTCAGTTCCTGAATCACCCGGTGGGCCGTGCGGTCCGCGCAGACCAATGCTTCGAGAAGCGAATTGCTCGCGAGCCGATTCGCCCCATGCAATCCGGTGCACGCCACTTCACCGATCGCGAATAACCCCGGCAAATCCGTCTCTCCCTCCAGCGTCGTGACCACCCCACCACATTGATAATGGGCCGCCGGAACTACCGGGATGAACTCACGCGTGATGTCGATACCATAAGACAGGCACCGTTCGTAAATCATCGGGAAATGATCTCGAACGAAGCCGGCCGGTTTGTGGGTGATGTCGAGAAACACACAGTCGGCTCCGGTGCGTTTCATCTCGGCATCGATCGCCCGGGCCACGATATCCCGCGGCGCTAACTCAGCACGGGCGTCGTAACGCTCCATGAACCGTTGGCCGTCCGCTCCCAACAACAAGGCTCCTTCCCCTCGCACCGCTTCGCTAATGAGAAACGTCTTCGCCTTGGGATGGAACAAGCAGGTCGGATGGAACTGGATGAACTCCATGTTCGCCACGCTGGCCCCCGCTCGATAAGCCATCGCGACACCATCGCCCGTCGCGATGTCCGGATTGGTGGTATACAAATAGACCTTGCCGCACCCACCGGTGGCGAGGACGACCGCGGGTGCCGCAAACGCCTCGATGCGACCGGTTTGTCGGTTCAGGACGTACACCCCCAGGCAACGATTGGGACCTGACAATCCCAGCTTGGCACTGGTGATCAAATCCACCCCGAAGTGGTTTTCTAAGACGGTGATATTGGGCTCCGCAGCTACCGCCCGGAGCAGGGACCGCTCAATCTCCGCACCCGTGGCATCTTTGGCGTGAATGATTCGGCGGCGCGAATGACCACCCTCCTGAGTCAGGTGCGGACCCTGATTTTGCTCATCTTCACTAAACCGTGTTCCCAATTCCACCAACTCTCGGATGCAACGTGGGCCCTCCTCCACGATAGTCCTCACGACCGATTCACGGCAAAGTCCGGCTCCGGCGACCAACGTGTCCTGAACGTGCAACTCCGTGGTGTCATCAGACCCCATGACCGAGGCAATCCCGCCCTGTGCCCAGTTGGTGTTCGAATCCGCGCGGTTTTTTTTGGTCAGGATCGCCACACGACCCCGGCGCGCGACTTTCAGCGCGAAGCTTAGCCCAGCGATACCGCTGCCCAGCACTAAAAAGTCAAACCGCCGTGTCTCAGATTGCATAAACAAGCCTAACGAAAGTCAGGTTCCCAGTCGCAAGTCAAACCCCACGGATTCTGCAGGACTCCCCAGCTATTTGGTAGGATCGCGACCCTCAACCGATCCCTTTCTGCTTCAGAAACCGTCCGGTGTGGCTCTCCGCACATGTTGCCAGCATCTCAGGCGTCCCCACCGCGACGATGCGTCCCCCACCCTCGCCCGCTTCCGGTCCCAGATCCACCACCCAGTCGGCGCTTTGAATCACGTCCAGATTGTGTTCGATCACCAACACTGTGTGGCCTGCATCCACCAACCGTTGGAAAACTACCAGTAACACTCGAATGTCTTCCACGTGCAAACCCGTTGTCGGTTCGTCGAAGACAAATAAGGTCGGTCTCGCAGCCAGATACGGTGTTCCGGTTTCAAGCCCTGGTAGCGCCCCTGAGTTGGCAAGGTGACTCGCGAGCTTGAGCCGTTGCGATTCGCCCCCGCTCAACGTGTTGATCGGTTGGCCCGAGCGCAGATAACCCAACCCAACGTCACACAAGAGTTGCAGCGCGGCCGCCGCTCGCCGTGCGGGTTTGGAGTTTGGAAACGCCTTCAATAGGCCAATACCTTCTTCAATGGAGGCTTCCAAAAAATTAGCAATCGACCAGTTGGTTCGCACTTCCACTTGGCCTGCTGCCCGTGGATCCCTGACGGTCACTTCCAAAATGTGGGGGCGGTACCGACGCCCCTGGCATTCGGGACAGCGAACAAAAATGTCGCTGAGAAATTGCATCTCGATTTTTTCAAACCCCGCTCCGCGACATCGGCCGCATTGACCGACAGCACTGTTAAAACTGAAGGCACTCGCATTGAGGCCACGCCGTTGCGCTTCTTCACTGGCGGAGAAAAATGTTCGAATATCCTCAAACGCTCCCAAATAGACTGCCGGATTGGACCGGGGTGTTTTACCCAACGGCGATTGATCCACCAACACCACGCCTCCCAAGAACTCATGGCCGGAGATCACGCCACTGGATTCAGATCCCGGGACCGATTCCTCGAGGTCGTCAGCCATCTCTTCACGGGAACCATCCGTCGCTGCTGCCTTGAACCTCAGCTGCCGTTTCAACCCAGGCAAGAGGACATCCCGAACCAGCGTGCTCTTACCCGAACCACTGACCCCAGTCACGCACACGAAACGGCCCAGTGGAATGTCCACCGTGATGCCTCGCAGATTGTTCGCCGTGGCATTGGCCAACCGCAGTCTGTCGCCGGAGAGTTCTCCCGCGTTCGTCACCGACACGCTTCGCCGTTTCGAAACCACGATCGAACGACGTTCCGTCAAATAGTCCGCCGTCAATGAACCCGTTGCCGTCCGCAAAAGGTCGGGCGCCCCCTCAAACACGATTCGCCCGCCGGATTCTCCGTGGCCAGGCCCAATATCGACCAGATAATCCGCCGCACGCATCACACTGATTTCATGCTCAATCACCACCACCGTATTTCCCGTGTCACGCAGTCGTTCTAAGACACTGACCAATCGTTCCGTATCCCTGGGATGCAACCCGACACTCGGTTCATCCAGAACAAACAAGGTGTTCACTAACCGTGTACCCAGGCAGGTCGTGAGATTGACACGCTCCGTTTCCCCGCCGCTCAAAGTCCGGGTCGGCCGATCCAAGGTCAAATAGCCCAATCCGACCTCCAATAAGAAGCCCAGCCGAGTCCGGATTTCTGAGAGTACGGGAGCCAAGGGATCCTTCTGTTTCGGAGCCAGGCGCTTCGTTATTCGATCAATCCAGGTGTACGCCGTACTCACGGGCACGGCATAGAACTCAGCCAAAGTAATGCTCCCAACCGCAACATCCGACGTAACCGCATGCTCCCCTAACGTTCGAATGCCGCGGGAAGCCGCATCGGGTGGCTCATCCCTCCCGCCCATCAACGCAACGGAAGAGGTCACCCAGGACGCAGGTGTCGGCTTGGGAAATGCGTCCTTAAGGCTGTTTTCACCGAAATCATTCTCCAATTCAGGCGGCACGTGCAGGCAGTAAAGCAAGCTCTCTGGATTGAATCGCTGACCGTGACACTCCGGGCAGGTCGTGTAACTCCGATAGCGCGACAACAGGACGCGCACGTGCATCTTGTAGGACTTGCTCTCCAGCCAGCGAAAATAACCCTTCACTCCATACCAAAGTTTGGGCCATGACTTGACTGGGTCGTCCACCACGTAACCTTCATCGCCTTCGATTACCCATCGCTGCCAATCCAAAGAAAGTTGTTGGAACGGGACTCCCGTCGGCACCCCACGTTTGCGGGCCATTTTCATCAGATCCGCCTGACATTCCGCACTCACACCGCTCTGCCATGGTTTTACCACGACCTCAGACAGCGTCCGGGTAGGATCGGGCAAGACCCGCTGATAATCGATGTCGATCACTCGTCCAAAGCCCCGACATTTGGGACACGCCCCCAGGGGGTGGTTATAGCTGAACAACGCCGGGCTGGGTTCTCGATAGGTCAGATCACACGCCGCACAGTGTCGGGCAGAGGAATAAGGCCGTGTGACCCACTGGAGCCCACCGATCGGTCCATCGATCGCTTCATAGTTATCAGCTAAACGGACCAACCTCAGTCGTCCCTTCCCAAAATGAAACGCCTGCTCACAGGCTTCCACAAACCGCGAACGCTGCGCATCTCCAACCCGCAGACGATCCTGGATCACTGTTAAGAATTCCTGCCCGGAACGAAGGCTTGAAACCGCATCGTCAACGCGCAGAACTTTCCCTTCAAACCATAAACGATGAAATCCCTGCCGCGAGATCAAGCTCAACTGTTCCGCCAATGGCATTTTCTGGGACAATGGCAAATCAAACGTCACCAGAATATCCTGGCCACGCAGGTCGGATTCGGTGAGGAGTTCGGTCCAAATGGATTGCGGGGTGTCCTTGCGAACTGGACGGCCACACTGTCGGCAGTGCAACTGCGCCAAGTTCGCCCACAACACCTTCATGTGATCACAGAGCTCCGTCATGGTCCCCACCGTCGAACGCGTCGTGCGGACCGCATTTCGCTGTTCCAACGCAATCGCCGGCGGGATATTCTCAATCCGATCCACCGCTGGTTTGTCCATCCGATCAAAGAACTGCCTGGCGTAGGGCGAAAAGGTCTCGATGTAACGGCGTTGTCCCTCCGCATACAGGGTCTCAAATCCCAGCGAACTTTTGCCGGACCCGCTCAATCCCGTGATGACAATCAGCTTGCCCAACGGGAGGTCGAGATCGAAACCCTTGAGATTATTCTGACGCACCCCCCGCAGCCTTATGAACTGGGGCGCTTGATCCACGAACGCACCGACAGATTTCGCGCGTGGCGCATGAGCAGCACCAGCGCCAGAAGAAGGTTTACGGATCCGGGCCGACATCGGGCGCGCAACTTATGAAGAGTCACGAAGGAGTCAACGCAGAGGATTGGAAAACAAAAACACCGAGCATCGCGTAATGCCCGGTGTTCTGCCAGAGAACGCTTCGTCAAGGAACCGTGTTTTCAGCTAGTGTAGCCTTCCTCGCCGTGTTCCGCGAGGTCCAATCCCTGATGTTCAATGTCCTCCGACACTCGGCAACCGACCAACGCATTAACAACATGATACAGAATGACAGTCGCCACTACGGATAGAAGGAAGATGATGCCGGCGGCTTTGGCCTGTTCCAGCCAGAGGGTCTTCCCAACGATATCTTTGAGGTGGTCCTGTGCCAGATTGGGGTTGGCAGTCGGTGTTGCCAGGAACCCTGCCAGCAATGTCCCCACCGTGCCACCCACCGCATGCACGCCAAAGGTATCCAGTGAATCGTCATAACCAAACTTCGCCTTGAGCTTCGCACACGCCAGATACGTGGTGAGTCCAGCGCTCATACCGATCAGGATGGCACCCGTTGGTGATACAAACCCGCTGGCGGGCGTGATCGTCGCCAACCCGGCAACCGCGCCCGAGCACATCCCAAGCACGCTGGGCTTGCCGCGAATGATTTGTTCCATCAATGCCCAAACAGCCAATCCCACCGCAGCACTCAGGGTTGTGGCCACGAAGGCATTCGAGGAAACCATGTCGGCTGCGACCGCACTGCCAGCGTTGAATCCATACCAGCCAAACCACAACATGCCGGTGCCAGTCGCACATAATACCATGCTGTGGGGTGGCATGATCTCGCGTCCATATCCCCGGCGCTTACCCAACAGAATGCAGAGCACCAAGGCACTCCATCCCGAAGTCATGTGCACCACCATGCCACCAGCAAAATCAATCGATTTGATGGCCGCGTTTGGATTCCACAGCCCATTCATCCAACCCCCATCACCCCAAATCATATGGGCTGATGGAAAGTAGACGACCGGCATCCAAAGCGTGCAGAACAACATGATCGCCCGGAACTTCATCCGCTCGGCTATCGCTCCGACAATCAGACCCGGCGTAATGATGGCGAACATCAATTGGTACATCGCATAGATATTGTGCGACACCCAGGCGCCATAGGCTGCATTGGGCTCGGGACCAACTCCTTTGAGCAGCGCGTAATCCAGGTTACCAAAGAAAGGATTCCCTTTGGAAAAACACAGGGAATAACCAACCAACCACCAGAGGACGGTCACGATTCCCATCAGCCCCAGGCATTGTGCCAGGACCGACAAAATGTTTTTGCGGCGGACCAACCCCCCATAAAACAGGGCCAAGCCTGGCAAAGTCATGAACAAGACCAAGCCGGTGCTCACCATCAACCATCCATTGTGCCCTGGACCCGGATACCCTTTCAGAGATGTCCCAGGTGCCGTATTCTTGATGTAGGCCTCAAGATCCGCCAACCGTTGTTCCACAGTCGGCTCTGCCGCTGTCATCCAATTGCTCATCCCAAACAGGAGCAGCATCAGGCAAAGTAGGAGTTTCATCGAAATGCATTCGAAGGTGTTTCAATCTTCCGATTTCTGCGCTCGCGCACTCTAAACCGCTGCCTCTCCTCGCTCTTCCGTGCGAATCCGAATGGCTTCTTCGACGTGACTCACAAAAATCTTCCCGTCCCCGATCTTCCCAGTCTTGGCACCCTTAATAATGGCCGCCACCGCCGCGCTCACCGCATCGTCGGCCACCACCAATTCCAATTTGAGCTTCGGCAAAAAATCCACCGTATACTCCGCTCCACGGTAGATTTCGGTGTGCCCCTTCTGGCGACCAAACCCTTTCACTTCCGTGACGGTCATGCCCTGGATCCCCGCCTCGTTGAGGCAGTCTTTCACTTCTTCGAGTTTGAATGGTTTGATAACAGCTTCGATTCTCTTCATGGCTAGTGTGCGTGCGTGTTCTTCTTCTGTCCCCGAAGCGGCGCTTCCAGGAGAGGGGCATTCATAGTGTGTGTGATTGCCCAAGTCTCTCTCGCCGCTAGGAACCCATGGAACCTGACTTGTCCCCAGCCTCATTGGCAACAGGATTGAACTTTTAAACCATACCCTAGCTGCCACCTCCCAAACCAGTTCATACCGACCGGCAGCGTATGCTTCGGCCAAAGACCGCTTGTCAGCAATGCGCCTAAACCGAGAAACGTGTCGAGAGATCACGCCAGGCTCTGGTCAAAACAAACTGCGGCCGTTTGGGTTGCATCAGATGCCGTTCACTCGAAAACGGGCTAACCACACTTTTAAGTAGCCGCAACCCATCTTACGCTCACAGTTTTAGGCCATCCACCTCCGTCGCAAACATACCAATAATTGGTGACAAAAACGGCAACTTGTCGTTGAAACCATCGAAATTCCTCACAAACTGACCTGAGTGGTGGAAATACACCGCCTCAACAGTCTCAGATGAGTCCAATCAATTAACTAGTCTGCCCCAATGAAACCGCCAAGAGCCTACCTTGTTTTAGTCGTCCGCTGTAGCGCTTGGCTCTTGAGTTTCTGCTGGCTCGCCGCGGTGTCGCAGTTCACAGTTCAGGCTTCCGCCAGCCAAACACTCCATCGGATCACTAGCACTCTGTTGGCGTGGGATATCCCCGACACGCTGTCCGGCTCTCATACCAACCCATTCCCTCAATGGGTCTCCCTCGGCAAACCCGCCCTGAAAATCCCACCGCCCACCTCCTTCAGCTTCCGAGTCGACGGACAATCCATCACCGTCTCCAATGTCACACTGATCCGGCAGGCGACTCATGCTGATTCCCAGAAATATCGGATCGAAGTGCTGACCCGAATTCTGATTGAGCTCACGTCCCCAATTCCCGAGGTTGCTTCAGCAGAACTTTCGCATCCAGAGGTCGGTTCGGTCAGCGCACGGCTGACCGAAGATATGGAATCCCCGGTGTTCCTTGTAAACCGAGTTGGCTATTTACCGAATGCTCCCAAACGCGGCTTCCTTTACCTCCACCTCGGCGATTGGGAGGATTTGGAAATTCCGGAAGGACTGACATTCGATGTGATCGATTCCAATAGCGGGGTGAGCCAGTTGAAAGGTGTTTTGCATCGACGTTCGGATATTGGGTTCAACGACAGCCCCGCTCCTTACCAGCGTGTGTGGGAAGCCGATTTTTCAGGGCTCACCACCCCGGGTTCTTATCGTCTGAAGGTTTCTGAATTGGGAACCTCGCCAGCATTTGTCATCAATGACGGTGTCGCGGGGCAAGCCGTACGGTCCGCAGCTCTCGGGCTCTATCACCAGCGTAGTGGGGTCGCTCTGACCTTGCCTTACACCCGATTCACTCGGGCCGCCGGACATCTCAGCGTAGCAGAAGTGCCAGATTCGACGCACCCAACCAACCCGTTACTCGCGGCTTCTACAGCAAATTTTCACAAGAATCCTCGCCACATCGCGCCACAGCTTTCCAACGTCACCGCGTCTCTCTACCCGATCTTGCGTCAAGGTCCAGTGGATGTTTCCGGCGGACACCACGACGCCGGGGATTATAGCAAGTACACCATTAACAGCGCTCAGCTCATTCATGAATTGGCATTTGCCGCCGAGCATTTCCCCGGGGTTGGGGGACTCGACAGCCTGGGGTTGCCGGAAAGTCATGATGACATCGGGGATTTGTGGCAAATCGCCAAACGCGAAGCCGACTTCCTCACCAAACTTCAAGATCTCGATGGTGGTTTTTACTTTCTTGTCTACCCACGCGCTCGTCGTTACGAAAACAACGTCCTTCCCAGCCAAGGTGACCCACAAGTGGTTTGGCCCAAAAATACCGCGGCGACCGCCGCCGCATGCGCTGCTCTGGCCCAGTTGGCAGCAGCTCCCGAATTTCAACGTCACTTTCCGCTGGAAGCCGCCCGCTATCGAATTGCCGCCACAAACGCCTGGGGATTCCTGCAGAAGGCCATGCTGCGATACGGACGCGATGGCGCCTACCAAAAGCTCACGCACTACGGCGATGAATTCCTTCACGATGACGAAATGGCCTGGGCGGCAGCATCGCTCTTTATGGCCACCGGAGCTCCCCAATACCAATCAGCCGTCCAATCCTGGATGCCCAACCCAAGCGCCCGGGAGAATCGGAGGTGGACCTGGTGGCGACTCCCGGGCGCGTGGGGCAACGCCATAAGAACCTACGCTTTCGGCGGTACCCGCTCGGCGGCACAACACCGCGACACGCGTTACCTCGACGCGTGCCGTCGAGAGCTATTGGCGGCCGGGGTGGACCAAGCCGTTCGTTCCGAACAATGCGCGTTGGGGCTAAGCTTCCCCGTCGAATCCAAACGAATCCATTCCGCTGGCTGGATCTTTCCACAGGCCGTTGCCTTTGATCTCTTGGTCGCGGATCTGCAATCCACCGATCCGAATCAGAAGGCACGTTTCGAATCGGCTCTTTGGTCGAACCTGGGTTACGCTTGGGGAGCTAATCCTGCGGGAGTGACTTTTGTCACCGGCTTAGGTCCTCACTTCCCTAGAGAACCTGTCTCACAAATCGCGCGAAACGACCCCCAGAAGCTCCCACCATCGGGGCTGGTTGTGGGTGCTTGTGCCTCTGGATTCAGTTGGCTCGATCATTACAAACGCACTCTGCCTGGACTCATGTATCCCTCTCCAAACCGTGACTCTGGACGGTTCCCTTTGTTCGATCGTTATACGGACGTATTCAACACCACAACCGAAGCCACAGTGATCGAGTTAGGACAGTCCCTTGCTGTGGGCGCGGCGCTGTTCGCCAAGTCTTCCGGAGCCATCGAACTCCCCGCCGAATTGCCTGCCCTGACCATTGCTGGTATACCTGACCCCTTGCCCTTGGGGTCTACCGCAAATGTCTGCCTCTCAACCACCGGCCTTTTCTTGGACAAAGCCCGAATACTTTGGGAAACACCAGAAGGCTGGAGCGAAGGCGGGCTCACCCGGACGATCACCCGCTCCAACACCGAACCATCCTGGATCGAAGTAGAGATTGTTCTCCCGGATGGCCGACGTCTTTTTGGGACTCGTGAAATCGAACGTCTCGAAACTCCCCAGAAGATACACTCAAGAATCTCTGGTATCCTCCCCCAGGCCGTGGTGCGTGCCGAGGACCCCAATCCAATTAATCACTCGCCTCCCAGTCAGCGGCTGAGAAACATCCGGGAACAAACTTCCACCAACCACGCGCCGGCCACCACCGCCAACTCAGTCTCAACAGCCAGCATCCGGACACCACCCCAGGCCTGTTGGGCACCACCCATCGGCAATCCACTTTGCTGGCTCCCCCTCGACGGATCGCTTGCAGACATAGGGAGTCCTGGATCCAGGCTAAATCTCAAAGGTCACTGTGCCTTTAGGCCCGTCGAGGGCATTGATCGAAGCGTCCTTCATTTCGGCGGTCTCGGTTCGCAGGCGTGGCTGGATCTGCCGACCACCATTCCAATATCCAGTCCCATTCGTATTTCCGCCTGGATCCTGCCGGAATCGTGGACTGCCGCCGGCGACGAATCCGTCCCTCTCCTATCGCTCGCCAAAGCGTGGGATGCGCGCTTGGAACTGACTCAGGAAAAAGGGGCGAACTCTCCTGATGTCCTCGTGGGAAGCACTCCCGTAGCCAATCGAGCCCTCGTCGCCATGGCGCTCACGGTGGAACTCTGGCACCAACTGGAACTGAAACTCACGCCGCAGGACGATGACGCCGCTGCCTTCGCCACAGTGACCATTGATGGCGGAAGAATCGCCGAAGGCATCGTGCCCTTTAATCACCGGCGAACTGGCCCCTGGCGGCTCAATCTTGGAAACTTCCGAGGATGTATCGCGGGAATCGAGATTCATGCCATCACACCCGACTCTCTGTTCAGCAATGCCATCGCACAACAATCAACAACCCGCTCACGCAGCACCACCAAGCCCAGCCAGTCGTTCTGACCTGAACCCAACCACCCATACGCCCCTTCGGAGTGTCGGCGGCCCGCTGCCGCTTTTGCCGTCACCCGCCAGTCATCTCCCTTTTTAAGCGGGATTAGCTCAACAAACCCGACACCACATTTCCATGAATGTCAGTCAGCCGATAATCCCGTCCTAAATGACGGAACGTCAGCCGTTCATGATGAATACCCAGGCAATGCAGGATAGTGGCATTCAGATCATGCAAGTGCACAGGATCGCGCGCGATATTGTAGGAAAAATCATCGGTCTCACCATACGTCGTGCCCGCCCGAATACCGCCGCCGGCCATCCAGATGGAATAGCATCGAGGGTGGTGGTCTCTCCCGAAGTTGGTTTCGCTAAGTTCCCCTTGGCTGAAAACTGTCCTTCCAAATTCACCACCCCAGACTATCAACGTGTCGTCCAGCAAACCCCGCTGTTTCAGGTCCATGAGCAATGCCGACGACGGTTGGTCGGTGTCACGCGCCTGATGACGAATGTGCTCAGGCAAACTGGCATGCTGGTCCCATCCTCGATGATATAACTGGATGAATCGAACCCCGCGTTCGGCCAAGCGCCGGGCCAGAATACAATTGGCGGCAAAGGTTCCCGGTTTTGTCGAATCAGGACCATACAACTCGAAGATCGATTTGGGTTCCTTGGAAAGATCGGTCAACTCAGGGACCGATGCCTGCATTCGGTACGCCAATTCGTACTGCGTGATTCGAGTCTGGATCTCCGGATCCTGGTAGATCTCAAGCTTTAGCCGGTTCAATGCTGCCAGGTCGTCCAGCATACCGCGCCTTCTGCCATCATCCATGCCGGCCGGATTGGATAAATACAACACCGGGTCCCGACCTGGACTGAATCGCACGCCCTGGTGCTGAGACGGAAGGAATCCAGAACCCCACATGCGTTCGTGCAAGGGCTGAGCATTGGTCGGGCCGCTCGGCCGTGAGATCATCACCACAAATCCCGGCAGATTCGAGTTCTCAGATCCCAACCCGTAAGAAAGCCATGCACCCACGGATGGGCGTCCAGCGACTTGACTCCCTGTCTGCAACAGGGTCATCGCTGGATCATGGTTGATCGCTTCGGTAAACACCGAACGGACCAAACACATCTCATCGACAGCACGGCCCGTGTGCGGCATCAGTTCGCTCAGCCAAATCCCGCTCTGACCGTGTTGACGAAATGCAAACGGCGTCGGAGCAATCGGCAGCGTTTTCTGGCCGGAAGTCATGCCTGTCAATCGCTGCCCTCCCCGAACGGAATCGGGTAGATTCTCCTTAAACCTGGCTTTCAAGCCCGGCTTGTAGTCGAATAAATCCAACTGTGATGGAGCTCCTGCTTGAGTCAGATAGATGACTCGCCGCGCGGTGCCCCGATGTGTCAACGATTCACCCACCGTTTTCGACCCGACTCTGCCGTCCGCACGAAGCCCTGAGGAATTCAGGAGCGACATCAATGCAGCGGCACCAATGCCTGTGCCTCCACGAGAAAGAAACAACCGCCGGGTCAGATGGACGGAATCGTGAGTCATTCTTTGGTCAATGTTTCGTCCAGGTTCAATAAGGTGCTAGCCACTGAAGTGTATGCGGCCAACTCCACCAAATCGAGATTGGTGGCACGCACAGAATCGCCAACCTTGACCAAAGCCTCAGCGGCAGCGTAATCCGCAGCAAAACTGGCAGCCGCGCGCCGCAATCCCTGGATTAAGATTCTGAGCTCAGCTGGATTGGGTTGCCGACAGGTAACCAACCGAAACCCATGGCGAACGCGCCGTTCCTCCGTTAACCCGCCCTCGCGAATCATACGCTGCGCCAAGGCCCGTGAGGCCTCCACGTAGGTTGGGTCATTCAACAGGTTCAACGCCTGCAAGGGCGTACTCGTCCGCGCCCGTCGCACGGCACACGTTTCCCGGAACGGTCGATCGAACAATAAAAGTGATGGATTCGGCACCGAACGTTTCCAGTAAGTGTACAAACTCCGCCGATAGAGGTTCGCTCCTTTGTCCTGAACGTAGGTATCTGCTGACGAACCCGCCACCACTTGCTCGTAGATTCCAGAAGGGTGGTAGGGTCGCACCGCAGGTCCACCAAATTGCCCCACCATTAAGCCGCTGACCGACAACGCCTGATCTCGAATGGCTTCCCCCGATAATCGGAATCGCGGACCGCGGGCTAACCATCGATTTTCCGGATCAATCGTCGCGCTCTCCTTTGAGAACTTCGAAGCCCGTTGGTAAGTTTCGCTGGTGACCATCTCCTTCACCAACCATTTTATATCCCAACCACGTTCCATCCACGAACGCGCCAGCCAATCCAATAACTCCGGATGGCTCGGCGCCTCACCTTGCACCCCGAAATCTTCGGCGGTCCGCACCAGCCCGACTCCGAAGAACGATTGCCATAACCGATTCACCATCACCCGAGCCGTCAGTGGATTAGACGACGATGTCAGCCAGCGCGCCAACCCCAGCCGATTTCGGGGTAACTCCGAAGAAAATGCCGGTAGCATTCCAGGCGTCGATGGCATGACTCGTTCCCCCTTTCGATCATAGGCCCCACGCATTAACACGAATGTCTCCCGAGGCTGATCCATCTCCTGCATCACCAAGGTCACCGGGAGTGCGTTTTCCTTTTCTTTGGCTCGACCACGCACTCCTTCCACACGCAGCCGCTGTGCCTCGTAAACGGGCGATTGCGCCAGCCGGAATGCCCCCAGCTTCTTTTGATCTTCGTCTTTTCGATCCACGACCGGCTTGAGTAGAATTCCCCGAACTTCCGGCGTCGCCAACCAGTCAAGCGGCGTCGATGTCGCCTCAACCGCTAGTCGCCAAGGCCAGTTCGTTTCCGAGGCCGAGGCTTCCAATTCAATTTTCAACAAAACCTGACCGCTTCCTGGCAGGGGCCTCAAAAAATCCACGCACGCGACGACCGCTCCATTGGTCGTAAAGACCGCCTGCCAACTGGTGTTGGTCTTTCCATCCAACGCCTTCGCCACGTCGTCGGTCGGGGCACCCGTCTCAATCGAACGAGGCCGCACCGCAAGGGCGTTGGTCTCGGTCAACGGGCCATCCACACGCCACACCCTCAATTCGCGAACCCCAATCCGATTGGTGCTACCCGCAACTTCAGAATGGTTTCGCGACAGTTCAAATCGCAGGGCACTCACACTCGACAACGGAATCCGGAGTGTCGCCGAGAACACCACGAGGTTGGTGTCCAGAGATCGCAGATTCAGTACCGATTCGAGCCCCACTTCGGTCACCCCATTGCTCGAGACATGCGGGTGCAGCAGCCAAGGCTTTTGCCACGTCACGTGGGCATTGGTCACCTGCCGTTCCCAATCAGCCGCATTCAACAGGACTTGGGATGCCAAATTGGTCAGCACCGCACTCTCATCCGACAAATCCTGATTCAATCGACCGAGCGCCGTTTCTAACTCCGGCGCCGGAAGCAGCATCCAGGGAGGAGTACTTCGCCGATAATGCGATCCATAGTCTCCAACCCCTTTCTCAGTGATATTGTGGAAGAACGCATACAAGCCGTAAAAGTCGCGCTGAGTGAATGGATCGTACTTGTGGTCATGACACCGGGCACAGTTAAACGTCAGCCCCAACCAAACCGTCGCCGTGGTCTCCACTCGATCCGCACAGTATTCCGCGAGAAACTCCTCTGGAATGATTCCCCCTTCCTCATTACTCATGTGATTCCGATGGAAACCCGTCGCAATCCGCTGTTCAAACGTCGCTCCTGGCAATAGATCTCCAGCCAATTGTTCCACCGTAAATTGATCAAACGACAGGTTTCGGTTGAATGCCCCAACCACCCAGTCGCGCCAAGCCCAAGCTTCTCGATCGCGATCCACCTGATATCCATTGCTGTCCGCGAATCGAGCAGCATCCAACCAGTCCTGAGCCATCCGCTCCCCATAACGCGGGGATCGCAATAGACGATCCACCACGCGCTCGTACGCATCGTCCCGTTCGTCCACTTCAAATGCCGCCACCGCCTCGGGTGCCGGCGGCATTCCTGTCAAGTCCAGGCTGACCCGTCGGATCAATGTGGTGCGATCGGTTCGCCCCGCCAACGGGAGCCCCTTGGCTCGCAGCGTTGCCGAAACAAAGGCGTCAATCGGCTGATGGCCCAATGGCGCGTCACGCGCCTGCCCGGCCCACGGAATTTCCGGACGCGCAATCGGCTGAAACGCCCAGTGCCCCTCGTAAACAGCGCCTTCTTGAATCCAATTCCGAATCGTCGCCTTCTGCTCCGCGGTCAATCTCTTGTGGCTCTCTCGCGGCGGCATTAACTCGTCCGGATCCGGCGCATACAGCCGTCGCACCACCTCACTCTGGTCCGGTTTTCCAGGGACAATCGGGGTCGCTCCCGATTTCCCGGGCTTCAGTGCATCGTCGCGAAGGTCCAGACGCACCCCGCCCTTGCGCGTCGCTGCATCAAACCCATGACACCGAAAGCAGGCATCTGACAAGACGGGGCGTATATCACGATTGAACTGCAGTTTGTCGCCGCGGACTGGGAGCGTGAAAACCAGTAACCAGACAGTCCCAAAGATCCTGATGCCATATCGCGACCAGACACCACGCCAAACCCCGGCTTTCCCGGGAATTCGGGAGGTCAGTGTCGATGCGACGGTGATCACGCGGTTCAGCATGCACGAATGCGGATAAGGTTGCCAACCCCTTCGACCGTGGTTGCCCTGAAAAAATCACAAAATATCTGCGCACTGCTGCATAGCCACTCGATGGGCCTTTTGAGTAGTTTGGTCCCAGAATCATTTCTTCATTCATTGTCCATGATTACACGATGTGCCGTTGTTCGCTTCCACGCCGCTGCATTGACACTGGGATTAGTTGGAACCTTGTTGGGCGAGGACCTCAAGCCGAAGACCGGGCTGAAACCCTTTCAGTATCAGCCTGCTGGATTTGCAATGCCCAACTATCTGCCAGGTGAAAAGTGGGGCACAGAAGGCGAACAGATCACCCAAATGCAATCACCTCTCGCTCCAGGGGATTCTGCCCTTCACGTGGTTCTTCCAGAGGGATTCGAGTCGACACTCTGGGCTGCCGATCCCGAGATACTCAAGCCGATCACCATGGCTTGGGATGAACGGGGACGTCTTTGGATCGCTGAAACCATCGATTATCCCAACGAACTTCAACCTGCTGGCGGTGGCCGCGATCGAATCAAAATCTGCGAAGACACGAACGGAGACGGACGTGCCGACAAATTCACCGTGTTCGCTGACAAGCTCAGCATTCCAACCGGTTTGTGTTTCGCCAACGGCGGACTCATAGTCATCGAAGGCGGCCAGACGCTGTTCCTCCGCGATACCAACGGTGATGATCAGGCAGATGAACGTCGTACACTTTTCCGTGGCTGGGGCATGGGCGATACCCACGCCACGGCCAGCAACATCCGAACCGGATTCGATAACTGGATCTGGGGAGTCGTGGGTTACAGCGGCTTTGATGGCGATGTCGGGGGCCGCCGACTGAAATTCGGCATGGGTGTGTTCCGCTTCAAACCCGATGGTTCAGCACTCGAGTTTATCCGTTCGAGCAACAACAACACTTGGGGCCTGGGGTTCAGCGAAGAAGGCACGGTCTTCGGCTCAACGGCCAACAACAACGCCAGTTGGTATATGGCTGTTCCCAACCGCTTCTATGAAACCGTCACCGGTTGGTCCGCAACGCGGATGGAAACCATCGCCGACAGCCAGCAGTTCTTTCCCGTCACTCCAAAAGTGCGTCAGGTAGACGTCCACGGGCGCTACACCGCCGGCGCTGGGCACGCCCTCTACACCGCCCGAAATTTTCCACGGGACTATTGGAATTCGGTCGCTTTTGTCACGGAACCGACGGGACATTTAATCGGCAAATTTCGTCTGGCCGCTCAAGGATCTGATTTTAAAGCCATCAATGAGCACACGTTCCTGGCAAGTGATGATGAATGGTTTGCGCCCATCATGGCGGAAGTGGGTCCGGATGGCGCGATGTGGTTCATCGACTGGTACAATTACATTATCCAGCACAACCCGACGCCTCATGGTTTCAAGAACGGAAAAGGCAATGCCTACGAAACACCTCTCCGGGACAAACGGCACGGCCGGATTTATCGTGTAACCCACACGGGCAGCAACCTTGGAGCCTCACCCAAACTCGCCGGGGCGACACCACTCCACTGGGTTAACGCACTTGTTAACCCAAATCTGTTTTGGCGTCTGCACGCCCAACGGTTGCTAGTAGAGCGCAAAGACGAATCCGTGATTCCCGCACTCATCGCCCTGACCCACCAAACCAGGACCGACGAATTGGGCCTGAGTCCTGGAGCTCTGCATGCTCTCTGGGCCTTGCACGGACTGGATGCCATTGAGGATCGCACGAGTGCCGGGTGGACCGCCGTTCGCAATGCCCTGCGCCATCCCACCCCATCGGTGCGCCGAACCGCTCTCAACGTGCTCCCGCGTATCGCCGATTCTGTTCCACTGATTATCAATGCGGAAAGTTTGAGCGATGGCGATGCCCAAGTGCGCCTCGCGGCCTTCCTCGCACTCGCTGAAATGCCTGGCAGCGAAAACGCTGGCCAAGCCATCGCCCAGGCCGTGCAGGACCCGCGCAATGGCTCGGACCGCTGGATTCGCGATGCAGCCACCAGCGCAGGGGCGCGACATGATCGGGGTTTCCTAATAACGTTGTTGGCATCTACCTCGCCCTTTCCCGCGCCCGCCAGCGACGCCGTACGCGTCGTGGCTCGCCATTACGCCAGCCGGGGCCCGCTCGAAGTCACACCCCTGCTCAAAACTTCCGCCCAGGCCCCTGAACTCGTCGCCAGAGCCTTCATTGATGGGCTCGCCACCGGCTGGCCGGAAGGCAAGAAGCTCAGTTTGAGCCCCGAGGATGAATCCAGTTTGGTGGCTCTCATCAAAGGCCTTCCGGACGACGCGCGGAGCGCCTTGATCGCCTTGGCCGATCGCTGGGAACGCAAGAGTCTGTTCGCCAATGAGGTTGCCGCCCTTTCGGGTCGCCTCCAAACACAGGTCTCCAACGCCTCCCTCGCCGATGAATCCCGGGTAGATGCCGCTCGTCGCCTCCTCGGCCTCGACGACCGTGCGGACGTGGTCCAAGGGTTGATCCATCAATTGACTCCGCTGGTCACTCCGGAATTCTCCACCGGCTTGCTCAACGCCCTTTCTGCCAGTCGCGAACCCAGCGTTGCACCGGCAATTCTTGAAGCTTGGATGAAACTCACCCCGGCAGCACGCCGAACCGCTTTGGGTGTTCTTTTGCGCCGCACCGAGTGGGCTTCGACCGTCCTGACCTCACTCGAAGCCGGAAAACTCCATAAATCGGATCTGGCTGGCGATCAATGGAATCAGCTCAGGCGACATGCGAAGCCCTCCATCTCCGATCGAGCGCGTGCCATTGAGCAGAAGACGGGCGGTGCAACCGCGACCAGTGCCGAGCTCGCCGCCACCATCCAGAAATTGCTCCCACTGGCCCAGGAGAAGGGCGATGTCGTCCGCGGCAAAGAAGCCTTCGACAAAAACTGCCTAATCTGCCACGCCCTGAGTGGCAAGGGTGCCCATATCGGCCCCGACCTTACCGGCATCGGCGTCCGATCCAAAGCCGAGCTGCTGGTCGAAGTGCTCGACCCCAATCGAAGTGTCGAAGCCAATTACCGACGCTGGACCGCTACCACCAAGGGCGGTGATACCTTCGCAGGCAGACTCGATACCGAGTCAGCCACCAGCATCGAGATCCTCGACACAACCGGTCAAAAACACGCCATCCAACGACGCGACATCGCCACCTTAGAGGCTTCAAATGATTCCATCATGCCTGGCGGATTCGAACAACTACCTGCCGCCGATCTAGCGGGTCTCCTCGAATACCTCGCTCAATCCACGCACATTAAACCCTAGTTCACCGTCAGATAGGACTGGGAATTCGCACTGGGTCACTTCTTGGTTCTAACGAGGCGGGACCTATCCAACCGCCTCGTTACGTCCCAGTGAAAGAAGCCCCGCGAGAGTAATGCTCCGCTCACATAAGACTAACGCGCAAAGGATTCCGCCATTTCTTTCCAAATCCGTGCCCGAACACCATCGGTCATGAACGACCCATGGTCTCCCGGCAGAATTTCGACAGTTCCTCCGTGATCTTTGGTGTCGAGAAACGCCTTGAGGTGTTCCAGAGCAGGTTCCAGGTAGAACGTGTCCCAAGCGCCTCCCAGTATGTGGAGTTTCCCTCGAAGCTTCGGCCCCAATGTTGCCCATTGCGTTTCCAACACCAACCGAATGTCGTAGCGCTTCCAATAGTCCACCACATGGCGATCAATCGCGCCCGTCAATTTGTTCATCACCGGCCGCGGCAGTCCATTCGTTCCCTTGGGGCTGAATACCGCGTCAAACGAATCCAATTGCCCTCCATACCCCAGGACGTACTCCATGTGATTGAACTGAATCATTGTCAACCGCGTGTTATATCGAGTCCGCGCCACCGGCCTCGGATAACCATCCCGCGTCCAGTGCCCATTGTGATCCTCATAGAGATCCACCGTTTGGTAAGCTCGGAAATCAACCGGATCTGGAGCGGTGCTCCAACACCCCCCGAAAAATTCCGGATACGCTACCTGTAACCAAAGAGACGACCATCCCCCCGACGAATGGCCGCTGACGAATCGACCGCGCGCCTCGGTCACCAGTCGAAATCGCTTTTCCACTTCCGGAATCAGTTCCGTCACCAAGGCATCGCCCACCGGACCGTTGTTCGCCGAATTGGCAAAGACCGAATGTCCCAACGGCACGTCCGGATCCAGCAGGACTTCAACGCCTCGGAACGGATTTTTGCCCGTCGACCATTCCTCCCACTCGGTAGATTTGCCCGATGCGAAACCAAGCAACGAATCGTGACGACCACCAAAGCCGGGGATCTTGTACACGGCTGGATAACGACGCTCCGACTCGTTCGCATACCCATGAGGCAATAAGACCGCGGCCTGCAGAAACACATCCCTACCATGAAATTCACTCAGTAATCGGCTGCGAATCTTCACGAATTTAACCCACTCGGTGTCCTCATAGCGTGATTCCTGGACCACTTGATCCATCACTAAATCATACGTTCCCCCGCGTTCCCCAGCCAACTCAACAGTCACCGGACGGCTATAAAGATTTCCAGGTCCCTGATTGAAATCCCGTCGGGTAACGTCTTGATCGAAGAGCACCTGCGCGAAATAAGTCCCCGGCTTCAATCGTCCCAAAGGCTCAGGAAACGCCAAGGCATCTGGCGACTTGAATCGCGACGGCAGGAAGGTGACGTACTCACCCGCTCTCATTTCATTCACATCGATCGCAAAAACCGGCTCAGGTTCGAACCAACTCATTTTAAGACGAGGCTCGCCACCGCTCGAACGCGAAAGGAATAGCAACACTCTCCCACTGGCCGGTTTGGCACGAATAATCTCAGGAAACCAAGCAACCAACCTCAATGGTTCCGTCTTGGGGTCTTGCTTCGCAATCTTCGATACCGTCGGCGTCGACTTTGATGGCGCCCGACAACCAACCAGCATCAACATCCAAAAAATTAGAACTCTATATTGGATTCGAATCATGTGCGCCCGAAACCTAGCTCCCCAACTGGCTTGGGGGAAAGCCCTATGAATGTTTTGTGACACAGGCCATGGCAGGATAAAGACCCACACTTGGCAGTCCAACCACGCGCCCGAAACTCGCGGTGAACAAAATCAAGCATCGACTCCGTCAATCACTCTCGGGACACTCGGACCATTCTCATGAAAGTTCTGAGCCATTGGTTGAGCTGGATTGCATGGTGGCGTCTCGGGCTCTGCATGTTAACCGGTGCGGAGCCAGGCGCTTCCAGTCGACCCAACTTCCTGTTTCTATTTGCCGATGATCAACGTGCCGATACCATTCGGGCCTGGGGAAATCTCCATATCCGAACACCGAATCTCGATCTGCTGACTCGGCGTGGCACCAGCTTTCGCGGCAATTACTGCTTCGGATCGAACAGCGGTGCGGTGTGCATCCCAAGCCGGGCCATGCTCATGAGCGGCCGCACTTGGTTCAACCTCCCGCACAATCTAGCCGGATCTAAACTACTGCCCGAATTGTTGGGCGCGCACGGCTATTCAACGTTCGCCACCGGCAAATGGCACAATGAAAAGCCCTCATTCGCCCGGGCATTTCAACAGGGTCGATCCGTTTTCTTCGGCGGCATGGATGACCACACCAAAATGCCCGTGACCGATCTTGAGTCAGGAAAATTTTCACCGAACCGGACCGCATCAAAATTCTCCAGCGAGGAATTCGCCGACGCCGCCATCGCGTTCCTCGATTCCTATCGCACAGCCGCTCCCTTCTTCTGTTACGTGGCTTTCACAGCCCCACATGATCCCAGAAATCCGCCAGCAGAGTACCGACAGTACTACTATGACCGACGTCCGCCGCTGCCCAGCAACTTTCTGCCCATACATCCTTTCAATCATGGATGGACGAAGAGTTTACGCGACGAAAACCTCGCGGCCTATCCACGCACGCGGGAAGTAATCAGCGATCAACTGTGCGAGTATTACGGACTCATCACCCATCTGGACACTCAAGTCGGACGCATTTTGGCAGCGCTAAAACGGTCGCCCCACGCGGCTAATACCTACGTCATTTATGCTGCGGATCACGGGTTGGCCATGGGAAGCCACGGGTTGCTCGGAAAACAAAGCGTTTACGAGCACAGCATGCGATGCCCCTTGATCCTGGTCGGCCCCGGCATCCCAGGCGGCCGCATGATTTCTTCATTCACCTACCTCTTCGATCTCTTTCCAACCCTCGCTGAATTGGCGGGCGTAACGGTGCCTTCCGGTTTGGCGGGCTCCAGTTTGAAGCCGCTTTGGTCTGGCGAAAAGGCGTCTATTCGTGAATCCGTTTTCCTGCCATTCACCGACACCATGAGAGCCATTCGGGATGAGCGCTGGAAACTGATTGTGTATCCGCAGATCAATCATCGCCAACTCTTTGATTTGAAACGGGATCCTTTCGAGAAGCACAACTTGGCCAAAGAACCAGGTCACCGACATCAGATCGAGCGTCTCCTCACCCTGATGAAGGAATGGCAGGTCAACGTGGGTGATCGACAGGCCCTGACAGTCCCAAATCCAGTGCCCAAAGACCTCAACCTGGATGGCTACCAACGAAAACCGGACCCGTGGCAGCCTCGCTGGATCGTGGAGAAGTATTTCTAACTTCTCGCCGATTCCAGGTAAATCTACCGGGTTCTGCCCAAAATTCGTGGCCAGTGGGATGCGACTTACATTAGGTTTCGTTTATGAGCTCCCAAGAAACTTCCGACGCACCCGGTCGCTCGTTGCTCCAACGGTTCCTCGATAACTTGGAACGGCTCGGAAACAAATTGCCCGATCCCGCCATCCTATTTGTCGTCGCACTCCTGTTGACGTGGGGCGCTTCCTTGGTGTTATCCCCAATCCACTTTACGGAGATCGACCCTCGCACCGTGAAACGCGATGCCGCAGGGCAACTGCTGGAATCGGCACCGATCGTCATCAAGAACTTGCTGTCAGGAGAGAATCTCGCCGCCTTTCTATCGCGCATCATCAAGACCTTCACCGAGTTCCCCCCGCTCGGCATCGTCCTGGTCGCCATGCTCGGAGTGGGAATCGCTGAACAAACCGGCTTCATCCAGGCTGGAATCAAATTCTTGCTGCGGATCACCCCGAAGTCGCTCCTAACCCCGATGCTGATTTTGGTGGCAATCATCAGTCATTCAGCCGGTGATACCGGTTACGTGCTGGTCATCCCTTTGGGCGGCATCGTTTTTGCATCGGCAGGACGACATCCCATCGCGGGCATTGCCTGTGCATTCGCTGGCGTTGCGGGTGGCCTCAGCGCCTCCTTCTTGCCGTCCAGTCTGGATCCGCTCCTCCAGGGCTTCACCCAATCCGCAGCGCAGATCCTCGACCCAGCACGCACCGTGAATCCACTGTGTAACTGGTATTTCATGAGTGCTGCGTGCGTCTTGATCGTCAGCATCGGTTGGTTTCTCACAGATCGCGTCATCGAACCACGGCTTCGCAGCCATCTGCCAATCGATGCGCAGTCCCAATTAGAAACCGACTTACACCACATTAGTGATCGGGAGAAACGTGGCTTTTTTGCCGGGATCGGGTCATTCATCGTCTTGGCACTGATTCTTCTGGCCTGGGCTTGGCCCGCCACATCGCCGCTGCGCTCCAAGGATGGCGCCCTCGCGGGTCATGGTGCGCCCTTGATGGAATCAATAGTCGCGCTGATCGCGATCTTCTTCCTCGTTCCAGGAGTGGTTCACGGTTATGTGGCAGGAACCGTCAAGAACCATCGGGAGGTCATCCAAGGAATCGCCAAATCCATGAATACCATGGGGTACTATCTGGTGATGGCCTTTTGCGCAGCGCAGTTCACCTATGCCTTCCGAGAGTCCAATCTCGGCGCTCTCATCGCGATCAAGGGCGCCAACATCTTGAAGAACTTGGCACTGCCAGGAGCCGTGACCATTGTGGGTATCATTCTGCTTTCCACCGGGGTCAACTTGCTCATTGGTTCCGCCTCAGCGAAGTGGGCTCTTCTAGGGCCAATCTTTGTTCCAATGCTGATGCAGTTGGGCTACGCCCCCGAATTCACTCAGGCGGCTTATAGGATCGGAGATTCCAGTACCAATATCATCACACCGCTATTGCCGTACTTTCCGTTGATCGTGGTCTACTGCCAGAAGTATGCGAAGAAAACAGGCATCGGAACACTCATCTCCACTATGTTGCCGTTTTCTGTGTGTTTCTTAGTCGCTTGGACGATTCTGCTCATGATTTGGTGGGGTCTTAATCTCCCACTCGGAGTGCAGGCCACGTACCGGATTTGAAATGTAAGGTGAAACAAGGCTTTGCCTCGGCTTCTGATATTAAACCGGTCGCCGGTCGCTCAGCAGACGATCGTATGGTCGCAAGGCCAGCACCAACAATCCCGCCAGGAACGCGGAGATCGCCAGGAAGTACAGTCCCGATTGAGGCTCCCCCGTGGTCTTCTCCAGCCAAGTCTTGACGTTTGGAGCGACAAACCCGCCCAAATTGCCAAGCGCATTGATGGTAGCGATACCTGCCGCGGCGCCAACACCACCGAAATAGGACGTGGGAAACGTCCAGAAAATAGGCTGAGCGGAGATGATTCCGGCCGTAACAAAACATAGGGCCGCGATGGCGAACTTTGGTGGCAAATGCCCGGCGACGGCCAACCCGACCGTAATGCACATCAGGGAGATAAATGCAAAGCTCCGACGGTAGCCGGTCTTCATGGCCAGGCTTGGCCAAAAGGAACACGCAATAATCGCAACTGCCCAAGGAATCGAAGAAACCAATCCCACCATGAGGCCGACGTTTTTGTTCATCAACGCACTGACAATGGTTGGAAGATAAAAAGCCACGCCGTACCCGCTGATTTGAATCAGGAAATAGATCAGCGCAAAATGCAGCAGCCGCGGATTTCGGAAGACAGAGCCAAAAGTGACGGTCCCGTAGGACTGTTTGGCAGCCTCTTCACTCGCGACGGCTTGGGTCAACGCCTCGCGCTCTTCGGGCGGCATCCATTTCGCATCGGCTGGCCGATCCGTCAGATAGAAGTACGCCCAAATGCCAATGACACTGGCCAAGAGTCCTTCCACCAAAAACATCCATTGCCATCCGTGCAACCCCATCAACCCTTGTAACTCCAACAGCATTCCCGAGAGAGGCCCTCCCAGCATAAGCGCCAGGGGTGACCCAAAATAGAAGATCGCCATGACCTGACCTCGCGCTTTGGCTGGAAACCAATAAGTGAAGTACAAGATGCATCCTGGAAAAAAACCCGCCTCTGCAGCGCCCAAAAAGGATCTCACTACCCAAAACGACGTGTCCGTATTGGCAAACATCATGACCGCTGAAATGATTCCCCACAGCACCATGATCCGCGCCAGCCACAGTCGTGCGCCCACCCGATGCAAAATCAAATTGCTAGGCACCTCGAACAAGGCGTACGTCACAAAGAACGCTCCCGCTCCAAAGGCGAAGGCGGCGTTTGAGATTCCCGTGGCTGCCTGGTAGGCCTGTTTGGCATAGCCAATGTTTGCGCGGTCCAGGTAGGCGAACAGATACATCAGGAGCAGAAACGGCAATAAACGCCACTTCGCCCGATGAATCGCGCGATCCAAAACCTCGGATTGACCCAAGGCGGATGCCGGGAGACGGCTCAAGGGGGTGTTCAATGCCTGGAGTAAACCCCAATTCGAAACACAGAGCAACGCCTCTCGTGATGTTCCAGAGTCGACTCCCGTCCACCGCCTGCCATCGCAGACAATCCCCCTGAAAAAGACTCACTATAGACGTGACCCATTACCATCTTACAGACATGATCCGCATACTGATCCCCATGGGTGTTGATGGGGCCAAAGCACCGCTGCATGTCACGATTTTTAGCCACAATTCTAATTCTCTCCATCGCCTGGTATCGCCCGCTCGCCGCCGACTCCGCTGTGGTCCTGGAAACCGCCTTCGAAACGGATGTGAAGCCGTTTCTAAACCGGCATTGCGTGCCCTGCCACAATCCAGACAAGCTGAAATCCGGAGTCCGCGTCGACCACCTGGACGCCAAACTCGGCGACTCTCAGATCCGGCTCTGGGAATCGATCGCCAAACAACTGACCACTCGAGTCATGCCACCCGATGACGAACCCCAACCCTCAGCGATGGAGCGGGAACGGGCGGTGGAATGGATTCATCAAGGCCTGACCGTCGCACGCTCTAGACCGACTCCGAAAAACGGAAGCGTCCGACGTCTGACCACTTCTCAATATCGCAACACACTCCGCGACCTGCTCTTGTTGGACGATAACCTGTCCGAAACCCTACCCCCAGATGCCGTCTCGCGCGACGGCTTTTCCAACCACCAGGAAACTCTGCAACTCTCGCCATTATTGTTGGAGGCCTACTATGATCTGGCCGACGCCGCGCTGAACCGCTGCATCGTCGATCCCAGTTCCAAGCCAGTCATTCAAAACTTCCGAATGGATCTGGGCGCGTCGATCAATCCAAACCCTTGCAAGGACGACCTCATCCTAGGGGCGGACAGCCTCCTGCTCAAAAATGAGGACTTTGTGGTCCATGAATTGACCCCACTCAAACCGTTCTCCTACGACCCGTTTTTGATGCAAACCAAGTTTCGTTTCATCGAGGGCTACAAAGGCAACGATACAGTTCGAGGATGGAGGGAATACGACAGCATTTACCATGCGGTATTCGCCTGCATGCGTGGCAGCCACGGGTATCCCAAAGGCGATGCGTATAGCACCGTGCCCCGCGGACTTCTCTTGCGGCCCGCCATTCCGAGCACGGAACTCTTCGGAGTCGACAGCACCTACGGCCCCAAGGCGAACTTCAAGATCTCTCTTCGCGAACTTCCGGACCATGGCAACTTCCGCATCACCGTCACCGCCTCAAAGTACGACGATGGTCTCCTGCTCGATGCTAACAACCCAAAGGCACCCAGCGACTCCGAGCGTTCGATCACCTGCCGAGAACTACAAGCCATTCAAACGATCAAGATCGATCAACCCGGCATTTATCAAGTGGATGTCTACGTTAAGGCCACTAATGACGTGCCAGTGTCCACGTCCCCAAAACCAAATGAAGAATCCAAAAGGCTCGTGCTGACCTTGGGCGCTCGACAGTTCAGCGGAACTCCCTCCGTCGCACAGCCCGCTTTTCTGGCAGTGCGACTTCCCGCAGGCTCACTTCCAATCCTCGCAGCCTATGCCGATTCAAACCGCTTGGATCGCATTGTCCTGACACGACTTCCGTCAGGCCACCAGGTCGCCCGTCGCTTTGAGGCCTTCGAAAAGCGATCCCCAAGCCTCGGAGTTCACCTGGGACTCCGTCGAGATTGCGGCTCCACGTTCTCTCCCGCCGGCGAACCCCAACTCGTTTCGGAACGACACCCCACTCAATTTCGATTTGAAGGCGCCATACGCAATTTTCCAAGCCCCGATGTGGAGAAGGACAATGTGAACTACCTAGCGGGTGTCCGGGAGATCGGGGTTCGCAGCGAATACACCGATGGGCGCGACATGCCGCGTTTGCTGATTTCATCCGTCGAGTTTGAAGGACCCTATTTCGAGTCGTGGCCTCCACCCGCTCATCGCAATCTTTTCATCGATTCCAAGCACTCCCAGGATCCAACCCGTTACGCGCGTGAGATCCTCCAACGGTTCGCCACGCGAGCCTACCGACGACCGACGACGTCTGAGGAAGATTCCGCACTGGTGAAAGTTTTCGAAGCCTCCTACCAAAGGACACGTAAGTTCGAAGCGGCGATCAAGGACGCCTTGCAGGTGGCGCTGACGTCACCGCAGTTTCTGTTCCTGATCGAAAACAGCCCCGCTCCAACACCCGAACCGCTGGAGCCGTTCGAATTGGCTTCCAAGTTATCTTACTTCCTATGGAACGGACCGCCGGACTCCTCGCTACTCCAGTTAGCAGCATCCGGAGCGCTGCGCCCACAACTCGATGCCACAGTGGACCGTATGATCCACGATCCAAGATTCTCTTTGTTCATCGAAGAATTCGCGTCTCAGTGGCTCGCCCTCGATAAGTTTCAAGTCCTGGAACCCGATCGCGCTCAATTCCCAAAGCTGACCCGTGATACACGAGCCCAACTCCGCCGAGAGCCCTTGGAGTTCCTAAAGCACCTTTTCCGAAATAACCTCCCGGCGCGCCATCTCATCGATTCCGACATTGTTCTGGCAAATGAAGTCGTTGCCGCTTATTACGAAATGGCCGACAAAACCGACAGTGGGTTCCAGTTTGTGGCGCTTCCCCGCGTGAGCGAAAAGTTGGGCGGTTTCCTGACCCAGGCAGCCATTCTGGCCGGACTCTCCGATGGTCGTGAATCCAACCCCATCAAACGTGGCGCCTGGTTCGCACGCCGCATCATCGCCGAACCCCCGGACGATCCGCCCCCCAACGTGCCCGCCCTCAAAGAAGAGTCCAAAAACCTCCCATTGCGAGCCCGACTTGAGCAACATCGCAACCAAACGGGTTGCGCCCAGTGCCACTCCAAAATTGATCCTTGGGGAGTCGCGTTTGAAGAATTCGACGCGGGCGGGCGCCTGAAGACATCGACGGTGGACGCTCGATCCATTCTGCCCGACAAGACCGAAGTGTCTGGTATGACCGCGTTGAAACGATATCTGGCAAACGACCGACTCGATCAAGTGTCCTTCAGTCTGCTCAAACATCTCGCCATCTACGCGACAGGTCGGAGCCTTTCCTACAACGAAACCGAATTCCTCAAACGACAGAATACCACCCTAAAGTCAGGGGAATACCGCCTGCGGGACATGATCCAATTGCTGGTCCACAGCCCGGTGTTTTTGGAAAAATGACCTTGGCTGCGATCCATCTGCTGATGAATACTGCGTTTAATGGTTGGGATACTTTGGCTCCTTCCAAAATAATATGAGCAATCCTCTTCGACTGGACCGCCGCGCATTTCTCAAGGGTGTCGGAGGCATGGCACTTGCATTGCCAGTTCTCGACGCCATGGGCAAGAACGCGACGGACGCCGTTCCTCGCCGGTTCTGCGCCCTCTACACAGCCAACGGAATGGCCCTTCCAAAAACAGAACATGGAATTGAAGAATGGCATTGGTTCCCCACCGCGGAACAAAATGGAGAGTTCGTTTTCGGCAAGTCGACCGAACCGCTGGCCCTTTTCCGTAAGCATGTCAGTTTCATGGGCGGACTCTACCATCCGAGCGGCCCCAAGAGCGACCCTCACGTCTGCTCGGACATGTGGCTCACCGGCGCCCCATTGCACAATCCCAAACCAGGGACCTACAATTCCGCAGGCCTCGATCAAGTCGTCGCGCTGCATACCCGACAACACTGCCGCCAGCCGTCCTTGGTCCTGAGTATCGATGCAGGAACTGGGTTCCTGTCGCGAACTGGCACCATCTCCTTCAACTTGGAGGGACGCCCCGTGCCGGCCGAAAACAGCCCCCGCCGCGTTTTCGATCGATTGTTCCGTGGAGATCGAGGATCCGTGGCTTCCGAGCGCGACGCATTCAAACGCCGCATGAAACTGGTGGATGCCGTCGCTGAAAATGCCCGATCGCTGAACCGGCAGCTGGGCAGTTCTGACCGCGAACGAATGGATCAATATCTCACATCGTTGGATGAAGTGGAGTCGCGACTAATCGCTTCGGAACGTTGGATCGAGATACCGATCAAAAAACAGGACTACTCTCATCTGAACCTGGATGTAACCAACGAGGGTGAACCCGCGGAATACTACCGCAACATGTTCGATTTGATCGCTCTGGCGTTTGACGCCGACATCACACGCTCAGTGGCATTCATGCTCAACCGGGAAGACGGCATGGGGATCAGCGATACGTTTCCGCTCAAGCTAGGCCTCAAGCACACACACCACAGCCTGTCGCATGCGGGCGACAAAGCCGGGCAGTTGGAGTTCGCCAAGTACGACCGATTCCTCAGCCAACAGTTGGCTCATTTCTTGAGTCAGTTGAGCACCTATAAGGACCGAGCCGGCAGCGTTCTCGATAACACCATTGTCTTGTTCGGGAGTGGAGCCAGCACGACTCATAATCCTCGAAATCTGCCGACCCTGATCGCCGGCGGCAATGGCATGGGCCTCCGCCACGGAGTCAATTGGCGCCATGGGGAGACTCGCATGTCCAATCTGTATCTCTCGATCCTCCGGTCCATGGGTATCGAACAGGAAAGCTTCTCCGACAGCACCAGTACCCTCAGCAACTCGATTTTCAGCAGGGTCTAGCAAACCCTCTGCCGCTCCCCTTTGGAGTGTCGGCAGCCCTCTGCCGCTTTGCCCCTTATAGAGTGGCGGAAGCCGTCTGAGATTATGCTTCCTTAGTCACAGAGCAACTTTCAATGCTTTCCAGCAAAAGTCCCCACGCGTAAACTGAGCCTCATGCCACGCTTCACCGCACTCACGGTTCGCGATATTCGATTCCCAACCTCCCGGCAACTGGATGGATCGGACGCAATGAATCCGGATCCCGACTACTCCGCTGCCTACGTCGTCATTCACACCGATTGCGCCGTCCAACCACCAGGGACCAACACTCAGGAACCGTTGGAGGGACATGGACTGTCATTCACTATCGGGCGAGGCAACGACATCGTTTGCGCGGCAATTCGGGCTCATGAGCATCTGCTGATTGGCAAGTCACTGGAAGAATTCGCCGAAAACCCCGGGGCCTTCTGGCACCACTTAAACGGCGATTCTCAATTGAGGTGGATCGGTCCGGATAAGGGAGCGATTCACTTGGCCATGGCTGCCTTGGTCAATGCGCTTTGGGATCTGTTTGCCAAATCTGTGGGCAAGCCATTGTGGCGGGTTTTGGTCGATTTCACCCCGGAGGAACTCATTCGCTGCATCGACTTTCGATATATCACCGATGCCTTGAATCAATCCGAGGCCTTGGATCTGCTTCAGAGGCTGGCACCCACAAAATCGCAACGCATCGCGACCGTCGAAGCCACGGGGTATCCGGCATACACCACCAGCGCGGGATGGTTGGGCTATGACGATGATCGGTTGCGACGGCTGTGCCGCGAAGCCGTAGCCCAAGGCTGGACTCATCTAAAAATCAAGGTGGGCCGCGATCTCCCAGACGACATTCGGCGTTGCACCATCATTCGAGAGGAGATCGGGATGGATCGCTACCTGATGACCGATGCGAACCAAGTATGGGATGTGCCCCAGGCAATCGAATGGATGAAGGAATTGGCGCGTTTCAAACCGCTTTGGATCGAAGAACCCACCTCTCCCGACGACATCTTAGGTCACGCAACCATTGCGAGGGCGCTGGAGCCGTATGGAATTGGAGTCGCGACAGGAGAGCACGGCATGAACCGTGTGCTGTTCAAACAACTGCTTCAGGCGAAGGCCATTCGGTTCTGCCAGATCGATTCGTGTCGCCTGGGAGGTGTCAACGAAGTCCTCGCAGTCCTGTTGCTAGCCGCCAAGTTTGGGGTTCCGGTTTGTCCCCATGCCGGGGGCGTCGGGCTTTGTGAACACGTCCAGCATCTAAGCCTGTTCGACTATGTGGCAGTGACGGGTTCCATGGAACATCGGGTGATTGAGTATGTCGACCATCTCCATGAGCACTTTGTCGATCCCGTCCGAATGAAAGGCGGTTCCTACATTCCCCCCACCCTACCCGGTTACAGCACGACGATGAAGCCACAAAGTCTGGCCGATCATGAGTATCCTAATGGCCGCGTCTGGAACGCTACTTAACTGGCATTTGGGGTCACATCTCATTGTTTGACAATTTACGAACCCGCTGGATTCCTTGTGTCCCAGTCATCGCTCAACCAGGTGTCGAAGGCGAACGTGCCGGATTGACATTGGCTTATGGCCATTCAAATACTGCGCCAATGATCCGCCTTCGCTCTTTCGCAATCGTCCCGCTTCTGCTCCAAATCATGGTTGCCCAGACACCGGAAGGACTGCTCTTCCACGCCTCGTTCGACAATGGCCTCAATGCTCATCAAGCCAAGGGGGACTCCCAACTCTACTCGAGCCCGTCCTACAAACAGCAAGACAAAGCAACTCCAGGCCTCGCCGCAGCACCCCAGGTCAAACTCGACTCCGCCGCAGGTCGTCATGGCTCCGGCGCCTTGCGTTTCACCGGTAAAAACGAGAATGCAGTCTTCTTCCGAGCTGCCAATAACGTCAATTTCCAGGCTGGCACCCTCTCCTTTTGGCTGTCCCTGAATCCCGACAAAGATCTCGCCCCCGATTACTGCGATCCCTTCCAACTCACCGACAACGCCTACAATGATTCCGCCATCTGGGTGGACTTCACCAAGGACGATAAACCCCGCCTCTTCCGTCTGGGGGTCTTCGGTGTTCTCAAATCCTGGCAAGCTCTGAATCTCGCGCCCGACAAGGATGCGGCATTTGAAAAGCGCCTCGTCGTCGTCCGGAAACCACCATTCGCCGCCGAGAAATGGACGCACATCGCTATCACTCATCAAGCCCTCGGCACGCCCCAAGGTAAAGCTGCACTCTACGTCAATGGTAGTCTCATCGGGGATTCCCCAGCCCTCTCGGAACCGTTCGCCTGGGATCCTCAGAAGACAACCCTACGGCTTGGGATCAATTACACGGGCCTTTTCGATGATCTGATGGTTTTCAATCGCCCACTTTCCGCCCCGGAGATTCGAGCTCTGTCGCGGTGATCGGAATTTAACCAGTCAACCGAAACACTGCTGCTGCCGGAGGACGGGGTCCACGGAACTCCGAATGACGAGTCGCGGATTGCCTGAACGGGCCGCTGCTGTTTTATCCACTCTACGCATGAAACTTGCCCTCGTTTCCGCCATCTCGCTCGCCAACTGTCTGCTGCTTGGCCCTGTTTTCGCCGCCGACCCCGCCCCGCGCGCCGCCTCTGGAATTGCCATCGGCGAAAACAAGGCCACGCCAGTTAGCCGCATCAAGGCGGCCAAGGATTTCCAGGTCGAATTGCTATACTCTGTTCCCGGCGGAGACCAAGGCTCCTGGGTCGCTCTTTGCACCGATCCCAAGGGTCGTATCATTGTCGCCGATCAATATGGTGCTCTCTACCGCTTTACTCCCCCGGCGGCCAACCAGCCACTCGATGCGTCGACGATCGAAAAGATGCCAGTCCAAATCCGAGCCGCCAACGGCCTGCTCTGGGCCTTTGACGCACTCTACGTGGGTGTGAACGATTACGAGCGCAAGATTCCCAGTGGCGTTTACCGCATCACAGACTCCAACGGCGATGACCAGCTGGACAAGGTCGAGCTCCTGCGAGGCATTAAGGCCGGGGGCGACCACGGGGTACACGCCATCCTGCCCGCCCCCGACAACCAATCACTGTTTCTCATCACCGGTAACAACGCCGATCTCACCGAGGTCAACACCGCGCTGGTGCCACACAATTGGGGAGAAGATCACGTGCTGCCTCGCATGCCCGACGGCCGCGGACACAATCGCGACCGACTCGCTCCCGGCGGCATCATCTACCGCTTCTCCCCGGATGGAAAACACTGGGAACTCTTCGCGTCCGGTTTCCGCAACATCTACGATGGCGCGTTCAATCGGTAGGGCGAACTGTTCACCTACGACGCGGACATGGAGTACGACTTCAACACCTCATGGTACCGTCCCACACGCATCAACCATGTAACCAGTGGCAGCGAATGGGGGTGGCGCAATGGAGCCGGCAAGCGTCCGGAATTCTACCCGGATAACCTCCCAGCCGCGCTGAATATCGGCCCGGGTTCACCCACTGGCACCACCTTTGGTTACGGAGCAAAATTCCCTGCCAAATACCAGAACGCTCTCTTCGCTCTCGACTGGAGTTGGGGCAAACTTTACGCAATTCACCTCAAGCCCGAGGGCTCCACCTACACGGCCACCAAGGAGGAATTCGTCTCCGGCGCACCGCTTCCGCTCACCGACGCCATGATTCATCCCAGCGACGGTGCCATGTACTTCACCATCGGCGGGCGCAAGGTGCAGTCCGGTCTGTATCGGGTCACCTATACCGGCCGTGAGTCCACAGCACCGGCCAAGGCAGCGTCCTCGGCCGGCGCCCGGGCGCGCGCACAACGCCATGCGCTCGAAGCCTTTCACGGAAGGGCCGACCCCAAGGCAATCAAGTCCGCTTGGCCGGAATTGGATGACGAGGACCGTTTCATCCGTTGGGCTGCCCGCATCGCCCTCGAGCATCAACCAATCGCCACTTGGGCAGACCTCGCGCTGACCGAGAAGAATCCCGACCGGCAAGTCGAGGCGCTCTTTGGCCTCACTCGCTCCGCGGGCATCGACCCCAAGCACCTGCGACCAACCGATCCTCCAACCGACCGTTTACTCGGGACTAAGATTCTCGACGCGCTCACTTCGATCGACTGGCGCAAACTCAACCATGCGGCGCGTCTTACACTGGTCCGGACCTATGGCATCCATTTCGTCCGCTTCGGATCTCCAGATCAGGCCCGTACCCGACTCATACTCAGTCAACTGGAACCACAGTTCCCAGCCTCGACCTTCGATCTGAATTGGCTCCTGTGCGAAACGCTGGCAGCCCTCCAATCCCCCGCCCTCGCCGCCAAGGCCATTGGCGCCATCCGGAATGCCCCAGGGCAGGAAGAGCAATTGGAGTACGCCCGTTCGATTTGCTTCCTCAAGACGGGCTGGACGACCGAATTGCGAACGGCGCAGTTCGAGTGGTTTCTCAAAGCCGCCAATTACCGGGGCGGCGCCAGCTTCGAGAAATTCCTAGAGTTCATCCGCACCGATGCCGAAGCCAGTCTGAGCCCTGATGAAAAGGCCGCGCTGGCCCCAGTACTGGCCCGGAAGCCCGAGAAAAAATCGCCACTCGCCCAGATGGCTGAGGCTCTGGCCGGACGTATGACCACGACGGAGTGGACGCTCGACACGCTGGTGCCACAAATCGAGAAACGATTGAAGAAACGCAGCTTTGACAACGGCCGCCGGATGTTTGCTGCCACAGGCTGCTTCGCCTGCCACCGATTCGGCAACGAGGGCGGCATGACTGGTCCGGACCTCACCGGTGCGGGCGGCCGCTATTCGCCCCGTGATCTGCTCGACCAAATCCTGCATCCAAGTAAAGAAATCAACGAGCAATTCGTGCCTATCGTGATCACGAAGGACGACGGCGATACCGTGACCGGCGTCATCGTAAACCTGAACAATGACAACGTGATGGTCAACACCGACCCCGCCAATCCATTCCAACAGGAGACCATCGACCGCAAGAAAGTGAAGGCTATCGATTTCTCAAAAGTCTCGCCCATGCCAGAAGGCTTGCTTGGGTTGTTAACCGCGGAAGAAATCGCCGATTTGACTGCTTATATCCTCAGCCAAGACGACCGACGGAACGTGATGTTCCGCTAACTGGAATTGGCCTCAGACAGCATTTTGCGAATCAATCCACCATGAACATCTGTTAGGCGAAAGTCGCGTCCCTGGAGTCTGAAAGTAAGCTTTTCGTGATCGATACCTAGCAGGTGAAGTATGGTCGCGTGGATGTCATGAACGTGACAGCGATCTGCGGCGGGATTAAACCCCAGTTCATCGGTCTGGCCAACGATGGCTCCTTGTTTAACGCCGCCACCGGCAAACCACATGGTAAACGCATCGATGTGATGATTACGACCCGTGGTATCACGGTTCTCGCCCATCGGTGTACGCCCAAATTCTCCACCCCAAATCACGAGGGTGTCATCCAACAGTCCGCGTGCCTTGAGATCGTGAACGAGCGCAGCCTGGGCCTGATCCACTTCAAGGCAGACTTTTTCAATGTCAGTCTCAAGGTTCTCACCGGGACCGCCGTGGCTGTCCCAGTTCGCATGGTAGAGTTGCACAAAACGCGTCCCGCGCTCGACGAGCCGACGTGCAAGAAGGCAGTTCCGCGCGAACGATGGCCTGTCCTTGTCCACCCCATACAGTTTGAGAGTCGCCTCGCTCTCGCCCGATAGATCGATCAATTCCGGCGCGCTGGATTGCATACGATACGCCATTTCGTAGGCGGAAATGCGGGTCGAGATCTCTTGGTCACCGGTTTCGACCAAACGCGTAAGGTTCAGGTCGCGCACAGCGTCGATGCAATCGCGCTGGTTCCGGGCAGTAACACCCTTCGGACTGGAGATGTTGAGAATTGGATCCCCGGTGGCGCGCAACGGGACGCCCTGATAAGAGGTGGGGAGAAACCCGCTCGCCCAGTTCACGGCACCGCCTCGCGGACCTCGCGGACCGCTCTGCAGAACCACGAACCCGGGAAGATCCGTCGACTCGCTGCCGAGTCCATACGTGACCCATGAACCTATACTGGGCCGACCGAACTGGCCGGAACCCGTGTTCATGAAGAGCTTCGCAGGTGCATGATTGAAGAGGTCGGCCGCGCACGTGGTGACAAACGTGGCATCGTCCACAATGGTCGCGGTGTGAGGAAACAGGTTGGAAACCCACATTCCAGACTGTCCATGGCGTCTAAACTGACGCCGCGTGCCGAGCAATTTTGTGCCGTGACTGCTGTTCATGAAGGCGAACCGCTTGCCTTCGATGAAGGACTGCGGAATCGGTTGACCGTTCAACTCGACGAGCTTTGGCTTGAAATCGAAGAGCTCTAATTGCGACGGACCACCCGCCATGAAGAGATAGATAATGTTCTTTGCTCGCGGCGGAAACATCGGCGGACGCGGCGACATAGGATTCAGCAGCGCGCCGGGGGTACTTGCTGAGGTGCGCTGGCCGCTGAGCAACGACCCCAACGCGATGGAGCCAAGGCCTACCGCGCAGCGGCTAAAGAAAAAACGGCGCGTCACATCCTGAAGTGCGGAGGGTTCGTCGTACGGGGTCATTCGCGGGTCATGGTTTCGTCGAGGTTGAGGAGCACGCGCGCAACGGCGGTCCACGCCGAGGGCGAGTTGGCTTCGGCGGAGTCATGCTTCAATAAGTCCATCAATCGCTGACGTTCAGAGGAGGATGGAGTGCGGGCAAGGCAAAGACGGAAGGCGTAGTCGATGCGGTCAGTATCACTCTTGATTTCCGATTGAAGGACGCGGTTGGCGAACGCTTCCGCAAATTCATGGAACGCCTCGTCATTCAATAGTGTGAGCGCCTGGAGCGGCGTGTTCGAGCGAATGCGCCGGGTGCAGGTGCTGAATCCATCTGCAGCGTCGAACACGCTCAGGGTTGGATGCGGCGTCGCACGCCAGAAGAACGTGTACATCCCCCGGCGATAACGATCCGATCCACTGCTCGGCTTCCATTCGCGGCGCGATTGGCCGAGATTCATGACGCCATCAGGCTGGGGAGGAAACACGCTCGGACCGCCGATACTTGGACTCAGCAAGCCGCTTGCGGTCAGCCCGACATCACGGACGATCTCAGCGTCCAAGCGCAGTCGGTTCTGGCGTGCGAGCAGTTGGTTCTCGGGGTCATTGACGGCTAGATCGGCACGCGCCTTTGAGGACTGACGATAAGTGGCAGAGTTCACAATCAGTCGGTGCAGATGCTTGAGCGACCAGCGAGCAGGCTTGTCCCCTTGTCGAATTGTGGGCTGCATGAATTCGCAGGCCAGCCAATCCAACAAGTCGGGATGAGTGGGCGCGGAGCCCTGAGCGCCAAAATCATTCTCCGTTTGGACAAGACCACGCCCGAAGTATTGTTGCCAGACACGATTCACGATGACACGCGCCGTGAGGGGATTGTTGGTGTCCACCAACCAGCGGGCGAGGTCACCGCGATTCGCATTCGTGCGCGTCACGAAGCTGTGGAGAATGGCAGGTACGCCGGGAGTCACAGCCGCAGCAGGACGGGTAAAATCGCCCTTGGTGAAGACGCGAGTCTCACGCGGTTTCGGCAATTCTCGCATGACCAGGGTCGTCACTGGCTTCGGTTGGCTTCTCTCCAGTTGGGCGAGCTTGGTGTTGCGTTGCTTAAATTCGGCGTCGTCCGGCTTGAACGCGGCGAAGACGACACGTTTCTGCTTCGCGGCCATTTCGGCAAACGGCTTGCCCAACGCCTTGCGCACCTCATTTTCGAGTTTGGCCTTCTGTTCGTCCGTCAACGATCGCTCCCAGTTTGCAAGCTCACTCCCTTTGGTGTTCAGGTAACGTTCGATATCCGCTTCAGCCTCGACGAGTTGCTTAGCCGCATCGGAGGCACCTTCCATCTCGTCCGGAATCTCCAGCATTCCATCAGGCGCTCCCTTGCCGTGGCCATCTTCAACGGTGGAATTGAAGAACGCGTAAAATTGGTAATACTCGCGTTGCGTGAATGGATCAAACTTGTGATCGTGACACTGAGCGCAGCCTAGTGTGATGCCTAGCCAGACGGTGGCGGTGGTATTCACCCGGTCCATGACCGATTCAACCCGGAACTGCTCTGGATCGATGCCGCCCTCTTGGTTGATCTGAGTGTTGCGATGGAAGCCGGTCGCAATCACCGGCTCGAGCGCTGAAGCACGCGGAGGCAACGAGTTGGTTTCGACCAAATCACCCGCGAGTTGCCACAGGGTGAATTGTTCAAACGAAATGTCCCGATTGAGTGCGTGAATCACCCAATCCCGATACTTCCAAACCGAACGCTGTGCATCGACACTGTAACCATTCGAATCGGCATAACGCGCGCTATCGAGCCACCACCGTCCCCAACGTTCGCCGTAGTGCGGCGAAGCCAGCAGCTGGTCGACAACTCGCTCGTAGGCGTCCGGATCGCGATCCTGAACGAAAGCATCCACTGCCTCGATACTCGGCGGGAGTCCCGTGAGATCCAGACTCAGACGGCGAATCAGGGTCACGCGGTCCGCTTCGGATGACGGACGAATCTGGTCCTTGGCAAGCCGCGCGTGGACGAAGGCGTCAATGGGGTTCGCGGCACGCCACTGGGGATCGAGGCGCGGAACTGCTGGTCGGACCGGCGCAACAAATGCCCAATGAAGTGCCTTCTCAGGTGCCGCTGCCAGCAAGTTCGGCGAGACAACGGCTAGCAAGGTCAGGCAGAACAGGTGTGATTTCATGCGCGGCGGCTGACGACGATCTTGGAATAGAACCTTAAGTCCTGCCAGTCCGGATTTCTAGCATCATTCCGTCGTCGGAAAAGCAGTCCATCGTTTTGGACTTCCCGTCGCTGCAGACTTGGGACACTTAGCTTGAGGCAGACTGCAAGGATGCTGAATACAGCTTTGCATAGGAGCCGCGGCACCCCCAATGCCCTTGCCGAACCCGCACGAGCGCTGCACCCTGCTGAAAAATGCGCCCACTCGCTCCATGACGAATGTCCCAGCTCGCAGAGCGTCGATATGGATACACACTGTCAGAAACTGCCTATGATCTCCCTCACTCGCTGGTTGCTCCATCTCCACTCATTCTCGCGGCACATCACACCGGTAGGATCTTCCCGGAACCGCGCGACTGAATACCAGTTGGACTCGACTCGCGCGACGACTCCAAGCCTGGACACCCATGGCACCTGCCGCTGCATCTCGACACGAATTCACACGACCGCAAGCTGGGTAGTCGCCCTTTTCATGGCGATCGAAATCCGAGGTCTCGCCACCCAAAATGACCCTGATTCCACGTGGCAGACCGACGCGGAATCCCGACTGAAGGCCATTTTCGATCGCGGAGAATTTCGCGCCCAAAAGTTTCAGGCGCAATGGCTGACAAATAGTTCCGGATACACGGTTCAGGAACGTGATCCAAAAACGAAAGATGCGATACGGACCACCTACCAGGTTCGCACCGGCGAACGCGTCAAGACAACGCCTGATGAGGGAAAGGAATCTGATCGTGAACGACTTCTTTCGCCAGACGGCTCGCGCCTGCTGAAGTTCCAGGATCGCGATCTTTTTGTGCACCATCTGGCAAGTGGCCAGCTTATTCAGCTAACGAAACATGCTGCTGCTGGACGAGATATCTCGTACCGCAATGCCGTCTGGAGCCCCGATGGATTGCGCGTCGTTCTGGTTGAGACGGACAGCACCGACGTGCGACGGCGAGCGGTTCTTGAACCCAGTGATCCGTCTTATCCAGGGGTGCAATATCATCAGTTCGCCCGAGTCGGCGAAGCCATCCCGAAGCTTCGGGTCGGCGTCGTGGATGCCGATGGACAAAACCTGACATGGCTGCCACTGACGTCGCCGAAAGAAGGCTTTTATCTCGGACAAGTCGAATGGGTCGGGAACTCAGAAGAGGTCCTCATCGAGCGGCTGAGCCGCTTCCGTGACCAACGGGAGTTCTTCCTGGCGAAGCCGAATGGCGACCTGAAGCAGATCTTCCATGAATCGAATGACGCCTGGGCGGAATCGAGCCAAGGGAAGAACTCCGGGCTGACATGGATTCGCGGTGGTCGAGCCTTTGTGGTGGTAAGCGAAAAGGATGGATGGCGCCATGCGTACCTCGGTTCACGCGACAGCAAGGAGTTGGCGCTGCTGACACCCGGTAAGTACGATCTCATAGATCGAGCGGTGATCGATGAAACAGGTGGGTGGTACTATTTCTATGCCTCTCCGGACAATGCCACCCAGAAACATCTGTTCCGGGTACCCCTTGATGGATCTGGCAATTTGGAGCGGATCACCCCCCAGGACCAGCACGGGACTCATCACTATGATTTTTCCCCGGATGCGAAATGGGCCTTCCACACCTATTCCACACTAGATTCGCCGCCATTCGTTGAGCTAGTCGAGCTTCCCGGCCATCGGGTTGTCCGCGTACTGCAAGACAACCAACAGCTTCGCGATAAGATGAAGGGTGTTCTGTCACAACCAGCAGAGTTCCTGCAACTCACCATTGGCGGGGGCATTTCAATCGACGCTTGGTTGCTCAAACCAAAGAATTTCGATCCGTCAAAAAAATACCCTGTTTTCATCTACGTCTACGGAGAACCTCATGCGCAGACGGTGCTGAATGAGTGGGGAGCCGCCCAGATCGACTTCCACCGTGTCATCGCAGACCTCGGATACCTGGTGGTATCCTTCGACAACCGCGGCACACCCGCCCCCAAGGGCGCGGCATGGCGACGTGCAGTTTTTGGCAGCCTGGGTCCGCTCTCTACAGAGGAACAGGAAGCGGCGCTCCAGGAATTGGGCAGGACGCGTTCCTACGTGGACCTGTCTCGCGTCGGTATCTGGGGCTGGAGTGGTGGCGGATCGAACACCCTCAACGCTCTCTTTCGCAAACCGAATACCTACCACGTTGGTATTGCGGTGGTGCCCAAGCCTCAAGCGCACCTTTACAATGCCTGGTTCCAGGAAATCTTCATGCGTACACGTGAGGTAAATCCCGAGGGATACCAACGGGCGGCGGCGATCAATTATGCCGACGGCCTAAAAGGAAAACTGCTAATCATCACGGGGTCTGGCGAAACGAATACCCACATCCAGATCATCGAAGGGCTGATCGAACTCGGCAAGACGTTCGATTACATGGTCTATCCCAACCGCGACCATGGTTTGCGCGAGGGAAATGGGACTGTGGTTCACGTCCGCATGTTGATCGCCCGATATCTCCTGCAACATCTTCCACCAGGCCCACGTTAGCTCTCACAACGAGTTGCGCAGCCCCGACTCACCACGCGTAGGGCGCAACGCCCTGCGTCATCAGTGTTCCGCCCTTCGACGTATCACCGAAGTTTTCTTTGGAGTCCCGCGAGCCGCGAGCCCGTCGAAAAAATTACGCGCTGACAGGCAGCAGCCACAGCTACTTCGCAACGCTCTTGAGATAGGCGAGAACCTGATCCGCCTGATCCGTCGTCGAACCCTTCGGATCTACCCACACACAGATTCCGTCCTTGAATAGGAAGGCGGATCGACTGGCCATGCCCGCGAGGTTTTTGACCCCAAATGTCTCCGTTACCTTCTTTTCCTTGTCGGCAAGCAGCGGGAACGGGAATTTCTGCTCGTCCTTGAATTTCTTCTGGCTCGATTCGGCGTCTGTACTGACTCCCAAAACCTGAACTCCCGCTTTCTGCAATGCCGACCAACCATCACGCAAGGAGCATCCCTGCTTGGTGCAGCCCGGTGTGCTGGCCTTGGGATAAAAGTAAACCAGCAGATATCCCTTGGATCCGACCTTCGACAAGTCGACAGGGTTCCCATCTTGCTCATTGCACGTGATGGCCGGGATGGGGGCACCCACAGCCAACTTGTCAGCGGCGGATGCCAGAAATGGAAGGAGAGCCAAAAGGATCGATGCCACAAATGTCTTCATACCCGTTAATAATGACGAAGAACAGGAAATCAGCAACTGCCGGAATTCCCCACCGAGTTCCTACGGGGTCGGACCAGAGCAACATGTTGTCAGCGAGATAGATAACGTCGATGAAGGACGCCAAATCGACTCTTAGAGGGGCAATTTTGAGGCAAAAATCGGTTATAACGGAGATCGATTGTCGACTGGAGTGCCAGCCCGCTGTTCTTTTAGGTTCCGTCTGTGCCCAGGGCTAACCGTTACATCGTTCCAGGATTCTGCTATCACATCACTCACCGATGTCATGATCAGGCGTTCCTGCTGAAGTTCTCCCGAGATCGTGAGGATTACCGCAACCGCTTGCGCGAGACCCTCGGAGAGGTCGATGTCGGACTTCTGCAATTCACCATCACCTCAAACCACGTCCACTTATTGATCACCTCATCCCAATCCACCGAAGAGGTGAGCCGATTGATGCAGCGGGTCCAGGGGCAGCATGCGCAGGCGTTCAATCGGCGCCGCAATCGACATGGGGCTTTCTGGGAAGATCGCTTCCACGCAACTATGGTCCAGGACGGACTCCATCTCTGGCGATGTCTGGCCTACATTGATTTGAACATGGTTCGAGCGGGAGCTGTGAAACACCCTCGGGAGTGGGAATGGACAGGATACCACGAGCTCATGGGCTTGCGTCGACGCTACCGTCTAATCAATCTGGAACGTGTGCGGGAGGCAGTGGCTGCCAGAAATCTGGAAGACTTTCGTGCCGACTATCATCGCTACCTCGAAGATCGGCTAAAGACGGGAGTTGTGAGACGCGAATCGGAATGGACGGAGAGCATCGCGGTGGGCAGTCGTGAATTTGTTGAGGCGATGCGAGGTCGGGTCGTTCATCGACGCTTGCTGAACACGACCCCATTGGATGCGCAGGCCGACGTCTGGGCTCTTCGTGAAGTTCCCATTGCTTAAGAGCCAAATTCAGCCTTGAAAATGCCCTCTAAGCCCCGAAATTAACTCCAAAATACTTCTATCATACTCTGGCAAAAAGATTTGTCGTGGTCCGACCCCAGCATGAAACGTCGCCAATTCCTCGGTTCTGCCGCCACCACAATCCTCGGTGCGTGCGTTTTGCCACACGCCACGGCGCAGACCGCCGTCAAAGACGGTCCCCGATACCGCCTTGCCCTGGGCCAATGGAGCTTCCATCGCGCATTCCGCGGTGAGGCCGGAGTCGCTCGCCGTGATCCGCTGGAATTCCCCACGATCGCTGGCGAGCTCGGGTTTTCCGGTGTGGACTACAGCGGACACCTCCTGGCGGAACACCACACCAGCCCCATACATCTGGCCGAACTCAACCGGCGCGCCTCCAACGCCGGAGTGAGCAATGTGGTCATTCTCGTCGATCTCTCCGATCCGCTCGGCGCAGCCGACACCGCGGCCCGGAAGGCAAACGTGGAGAAGTACCGTCCGTGGCTCGCCGCCGCGGCCACGCTCGGCTGTACCGGCATCCGAGTGAATCCGATCGCCGAAGGAAACCGACCGGCAGGGGAACAAGCTCGACTTCTAGCCGACGGGCTGGCCCGCCTGGTGGAATTCAGTGCCCCGTTGAACCTCGACGTGATGATCGAAAATCACGGTGAAGGACTCCGTACCGATGGTGCATGGCTCGCTTCCGTCGCCAAACGGGTCGCCCACCCGCGATGTGGCACTTTACCGGACTTCGGCAATTTCCAAAAAAACCGCACCACCGGCGAGTTCCACGACCGCTACACCGGCGTGGCTGCAATGCTCCCCCTCGCCAAGGCTGTCTGCGCCAAGTCACACGACTTCGACGCGAATGGCAACGAATGCTATTCCGACTATGGACGCCTCTTAAACCTAGTAGCTGACTCCGGCTTCCGCGGTTGGATCGAAGTCGAGTACGAAGGACCCGGCGGCTCGCCCCGAACACTTTCGGCCACTAGGTCCCCAGAGCAGCCCCTCGGCGAACGCGAAGGAACCCTCGCCACTAAACGCCTGCTCGAAAAACTCCTCGGAGCCGATCTATCGCGAAAGGGCTGAGTCCATCAATCACTCGGTATTCTGAGTCGCGATGCTGCAGCCTCGAGAGATGGTCGAGTTATTGAGTAGGTTGGGTGCAAAATGCCTTCAATACATCTCGCGAATGGCATCGTCGATGGCTTTAGCCAAAGCGGGAATTCGTTGTGTGTAACTGATCGGGCTGACCGGATCCCCATACGGTCCCCGGGTTCGATGCGCAAACGCTTCGTCCACGTAGCGGTACCCCAAGTTGCTCAGGAACGAGATGATGTACCGCCGGAAAGGTCGCCCGGGCAGAGACGTCACGATACCCGCATCCGACGCGTAATTATATGTCAGCCCGGTTTTGTGCGCGAAGATCACCTCCGCCTTGCCATTGCTCGCCCGGACGTCGACCCCGAAATTCACGCCGTCCACTGCAACGATGCCATTGGTCGGATGGATCCAACGAGCTGCAATCATTGCGGGTATACCGGGTCGCACATTCGGCACACCTGCCAAATTGGCGGTAGACAACGCTTCGTTCAGCCCCTGCTCTGCCAACAGTTGCTTTAAATAAGCACGGCTAGACTGGTTGATGTATCCCGAAGTCACCGCTCGACCATCGGGGGTGCGCCACAGTTCATTCGGCGGTCCCTCAATGAGCAGGAGGAGCCTCGCCGTATCGAATGCGGTCATGTGAATCCGATCCGTTTGCCAGTTCCTACCGTCTTCCGCCCGAGTGCCATTAATCTGAAGTGTTTCCAAACCTAAGTCGCGATATTCCCGATTCATAACCTGAATGCTGAGATTCCGATGCAGCCATTGGAGTAAGGCTTGAGTCGCGCGATTATCCGAGGCGGTGATCATGGGATCCAACCAGGCTCGAACCGTACGTGTCTCGTCCTTTGCGTTGGGAGCGGAAAAGGTGACAGGCGTATCCAGTGTCAAAGACCCGGAATCAACCAGACGCATTGTGTGAAATGCGATAAGAAGTTTGAAGAGCGATGCCGGATAGGGCGCCATGAACTGGAAGGATGCGTTCGTTCGGCCCGGGAGAATGTCGTCGTCATCGGTAAGCGACGGATGGTTGGTCCAACCCTTGACCCTCAGAGGCACGGACTCGCCTGACGCGAACTCCCCTCCGTTCCAGCGCGATATGTCCCAACGCCGAAATCGAACGGACGAGGCTCCGTGGTTCAAACTGACCGGAACAATCAATCCCTCGGGGTAGTCGCGAGACAAGAGTATGTTGGCGCATGCCAGGACCTGTCCCTGGGGGTTGAGTTGAATGACCGCAACATCAACATTCGGCACATGCGCAATGATCTTGGGCAAGCTTGGCTTCTTGGCATCCTCATTGGCGGCCCCAAAATCCAAAACGCGGTCGAAGCGAGCCTCTCGTACCGCGCGAAGCACCGCGGTTTCTAACGGCGATGCGGCTCGCGCGCGTTGGAAATTCGCGCCAAGCAGCAGTAGGAGCACGGCGATGACACACCATTTCATTGGAGAGGCATTATCCACCGAGCAAGTGGGCACTTGGCAGCGCAAGAATGAAGTCGACGGAACTCTGCAGGTTGGCCAAAAGCCCAAACGTCAACACACACCACCACGCTTACCAGACAAAGCGACATGAGATAAGCAGGTCCAAAGTTCCAGCCCTATTTTTTAAACACAGGGGTGGGGCCGATGCCTTGAGGCTTGGTGGTTCGAGGCGCAGCGATCCGGGTCGAACCGGCGTGTAGACTCGACGGATCGAACCCCAACACTTTGCCATCGGTGAGCGCCCGGAGCTTAATCTGTTTTACCTGCACACTGTTGGCGTTCCCTTGATGCAGTTGGATCGCCAGCAATCCTTCGAGCGCCCGTCCCCTTTCATCGTAGTCGAACATCTCGGAAGTGACCTTCCCGTTGATCTTGTGAAGGAGATGATTTCCCCGCGCGATCACCGTGTATTCGTTCCATTGTGAAACGTCCACCGTCACTGGGTGACGCTCTGCAATGACCCACCGGCCGCCCTGGGGATCAACCGCGACGTCCTTGCCGTTGAGTCCAAAGATTCCCCGTCCCCTTTCCTCATAGGTCATGCCCGTATGCTCGATCGCCGGGTGGATGTCGCACTGATACCCCGCAATCGCCCACGGGCTGATCTCCGGCAGTTGGCGGCTTCGGTATTGGATGCCAGAGTTATTGTCGCCTATGACCCGAACGGTCGCGCGCAGTTCGAAATCTTTAACCTTGCCGCCGCGCCAGATTAAGAAGGAGTTGTTCCTCGGGCTCACCGGGCCGCTGCAGGTACCAATGATCACCCCGTTCTCCACCTTCCAAAGCGCGGGATCGCCATCCCAACCGGCAAGATCCGTTCCATTGAAAAGCGGCTTGAAACCTTCAATCCCAAACGACGCGCAAGCGATCAGCGTCAGGACCAGGAAGGTGAAGAGAGTAGGGAGTATGCGTTTCATCGTTTTATGCGGGTTGCTGATGCGTCGCAGGTCTGTGAAAAGGCGTTCGCATGGGAGTCTCATGGAGCTGGCTGATCAAGCTAAAGTTATCGGCGTTTCCAGATTCATGCCAGAACCCCCCTCACGACACGCCCATGCACGTCGGTCAACCGGTAATCACGCCCGCCGAATCGGTAAGTCAGACGTTCATGATCCAGGCCCAGCAGGTGCAGCATGGTGGCATGCAGATCGTGGATTTCGACCTTGTTCTCGACCGCTTTGTAACCGTAATCGTCGGTCGCGCCGTAAGTCACGCCACCTCGGATGCCGCCACCCGAAAGCCAGAGGCTGAAACCGAATGGGTTGTGATCGCGACCATCACTTCCGCCCTGAGCAAATGGTGTGCGCCCAAACTCGCCAGACCAGAGGACCAGTGTCGTGTCCAAAAGGCCGCGTGCTTTGAGATCTTTCAGAAGGCCGGCGATGGGCTGATCGATCGAGAGCGCATTCAGAGAATGGTTCTTGCGAAGATCACCATGCGCATCCCAACGCTGGGTGCCGTGAGCGCGCGGACAGGTCAACTCGATGAAACGAACGCCGCGCTCCACAAGCCGTCTTGCAACCAAGCACTGACGCCCATACGAACGGGTATGCTCAAACGGGGCGTCCAGACCGTAAAGACGCCGCGTCACTTCCGATTCGCCAACAATGTCCGTCGCCTCTGGCACGGCCATCTGCATCCGGTAGGCCAACTCCGCATTGAGAATGGCCGCCTCCAAGGCGTCTGGCCTCCCCAAATCTTCCAGCGTGCCGGCGTCGATCGTACGCAATGCAGCGAGTTTGGTCTGTTGCCAGCGTGCCTGTGCCTCGATCGGCTGGACGTTGGCCAGCGCCGGCGATTGATTGCGCAGTAGCGACGCTTGGTAGTTCGCCGGTAGAAAGCCCGCAGCAAAACAATCCACCCCCCCGGATGGAATCAACCCGCCATCCAGCACGACATAACCCGGTAGGTCACGATTTTCCGAGCCCAAGCCGTAGGTAGCCCAAGCGCCCATGCTCGGTCGACCTGCCATGCCACTGCCACAGTGCAGGAAATAATTGGCAGCATTGTGCTCAGAGAAATTGGAGGCCATGGAACGGATCACGCAGAGGTCATCCGCGCAACCGCCGATGAATGGAAAGAGATCGCTCACCGGCAGACCACTGCGGCCATAAGTCTTGAAGTCCCACAAATTGCCCAGCACCGCGCCGTTGTCTTCGAACTGCGTCGGCTCCATTTTCATTCTGAACGGCTTTCCGTTTTCGAGCTTGAGCCGTGGTTTGGGATCGAAACTCTCCACCTGCGACACACCGCCATCCATGTACAGAAAGATCACACTCGTCGCCTTTGGTGGGCGATGCGCACCGCCCACCGTTCGGCGGTTGGT